>Ga0116191_1000025_pt1 | contig 142746 bp, 122 predicted proteins | sample AD_UKC111_MetaG_FD_89897 | JGI IMG/M metagenome (GOLD analysis project Ga0116191, IMG submission 89897) | Active sludge microbial communities of municipal wastewater-treating anaerobic digesters from Hong Kong - AD_UKC111_MetaG | ecosystem: Engineered > Bioreactor > Anaerobic > Digestate... | reverse complement strand
TGCGGATGATGCGGCGCGAAATGCAAATGATCTTTCAGGATCCTTATGCAAGCCTTAATCCGCGCATGACCGTTCGTGATATCGTTGGCGAGCCTTTGATGGCATTTGGTGAAGGCACTGGCAAGGAAATCGATGACCGCGTAGCTTCCTTGTTGGACCTGGTCAAACTGAATAAAGACTTTGCCAGCCGCTATCCGCACGAATTCTCAGGCGGTCAACGCCAGCGTATCGGTGTTGCACGTGCACTGGCCTTGAATCCATCCTTTATCATTTGTGATGAACCAATCTCAGCTCTGGATGTTTCCATCCAGGCGCAGGTGGTTAACCTTTTGGAAGAACTGCAGGAAGAATTCAACCTCACCTATCTCTTCATCGCTCACGACCTTTCCATGGTGCGCCACATCAGTAACCGCGTAGCGGTGATGTATCTGGGCATCATTGTAGAACTTGCAGACCGCAACGAGCTATACAACAATCCGTTGCATCCTTATACCCAGGCTTTGCTTTCAGCAATTCCGGTGGCTGATCCTGTATTCAGTGAAACTCGCCGCCGTATCATTCTGGAAGGTGATGTGCCTTCTCCAGCTAACCCGCCTTCAGGGTGTCGATTCCGTACGCGCTGTCCACTGGCAGATACGATCTGCAAAGAACAGAAACCTGAATGGCGCGAAGTGCGGCCAAATCATTTTGCCGCCTGCCATAAAATATAATACATGGTGCGTAATAAGGAGGTGATGTGTATTTCGGTTTTAGCAAAAATAATAGTATGTGTCAGTACGCGTTCGATTAAAACGAATTTCTCATAAGGAGGAGAAACAATGCGTAAGTTTTATGTTTTACTTGCTGTATTGATGGTCGTCAGCCTTGTTTTGAGCGCCTGCGCACAGACTCCGGTCGCTACCGAAGTCCCCACTGGCGAAGAAACAGCTGCCCCCACCGAAGCTGTTGAAGAAGTCTCTTTGAACCCATATCTGGGCTCGAACAAACTGGATGGAAATGGTATTCCGCCCACATTCTTCGATGACGTTCATATCCGCAAAGCCTTTGCATACTGCTTTGACTGGGACACCGTCGCCAATGACGTTTACCAGGGTGAAGCAATCCAGTCCAAGGTTCTCTCCCTGCCTGGTATGCCTGGCTACGATGCAGAAGCTCCATTCTACTATATGGATCTGGATAAATGCGCCGAAGAATTCAAGCTTGCTGACGTTGACAAAGACGGCGTTCCTGCTGGTGAAGACCCCGATGATGTCTGGGAAATGGGCTTCCGTGTTCAGATGCTCTACAACTCAGGCAATACCACCCGCCAAATCTATGCTGAGATCCTGCAGCAGAACCTTTCTGCAGTCAACGAAAAATTCTCAGTTGAAATCCTTGGTCTGCCCTGGCCTTCCTACCTGGCCGCCCAGCGCGCCCACAAAATCCCCATCATGACTGGTGGATGGCTGGAAGATATCCATGACGCTCACAACTGGTATCAGCCCTACACCACCGGCACGTATGGTGCCCGCCAGAATATGCCCGCTGACCTGAAAGCTCAGTTCAAGGCATTCCTGGATGAAGGTGTAACCCTGGTTGATCAGGCTGCCCGCCATGCTGTTTATCAGCAGTTCAACCAGCTGTACTATGATCAGGTTCCTGGCTTCCCGACTGTACTCGCCACCTCCCATGGTTACGAGCAGAAGTGGGTCACTGGCCGTGTGATGAACCCGATCTTCTCAAACATCTACTACTATCCCATTTCGAAGTCCGGCTCGCCTGATGACACCACCTTCACCTATGTGACCATCACCGGTGGACCTGACACCTTCGATCCCGCTCTTGCCTACGATACTGCCTCTGGCGAAATCATCCAGAACGTATATGAAACCCTGGTGTTCTATGATGGCGAAGCCACCGACAAATTCGTTCCGCAGTTGGCAGAATCCTGGACCGTTTCAGATGACGGTACCGTCTGGACCTTCAATATCCGCAAGGATGTCAAGTTCCATGAAGGTGGTGATCTGACCCCGTCCGATGTTGCTTACACCTTCCAGCGCGGTTTGCTGCAGGGTGGATATTCCTCCCCGCAGTGGATGCTTGCTGAACCCTTCCTCGGCGTTGGCAACGATGACATCACCATGATCGTTGATGAAGGCGCTTCCGCTGATGACAAGGAAACTCTGCTGAAGAATGACCCCGCAGTCCTCAAAGCTGCCTGCGAAAAAGTGAAGGCCGCAATCGTGGCTGACGATGCCGCTGGCACCGTGACCATGACCCTTGCACAGGCCTGGGGCCCCTTCCTGCCGACCATCGCAAATGGCTGGGGTTCCATCTTGGATAAGGAATGGGTCATCGAGAATGGTGGCTGGGATGGTTCCTGCGATACATGGCAGAATTTCTATGGCGTGACCTCTGCCGAGGATATTTTCACCCCCATCATGAACGGTACCGGTCCCTTCAAACTGGATCACTGGACCAACGGACAGGAAGTTGTCTTGGTTCGCAACGACAATTACTGGCGCGAACCCGCTGCCCTGCAGTATGTAAAGATCGTCGAAGTTGGTGAATTCGGTACCCGCTTTGCAATGCTGCAGGCCGGTGAAGCCGATGCCATCGTTGTCCCCGCTGAATACCGCGCCCAGGTCGACCCGCTCGTGGGTGAGGCCATGATCTACGATGCTGAAACCAACACCTACAAAGCTGCACAGCCCGTCTGCGAAGTCGACACCGACAAACTTGGACTTGATAGATTCACTCTTTGCGACACTGCCAATGATAACCCGCTGCGCCTGTACTACGGTCGCCCAGGTTTACAGCAGGATGTTATCCTCTTCAACTTCTTGATCGAGTAGGATAGGATAACCCTAGTTCTTTGATTTGATCATGCGGGGGCCTGAAAGGGCTCCCGCATGAAACCCCCGAGGGTTTTGCTCGGCGGCATATCTCGAAAGAGATTTCGGGATATGCCGGTTGGTGAAACTATAATGAGGTGTCCAGATGACCAATTACATTATTCGCCGCTTGCTTCTTGTACCAGTCCTGTTATTTGGAGTCACAGTGATCATCTTCGCTATGCTCCAATTCCTGGAACCGGTTGAGCGGTCTGCTTTATATGTGAAAGACTTTCCCAAGAACGAGAAACAGATTGAAGGCATCATTAAGAAGTATGGCTTGGATAAACCGATTTACGAACAGTACTACCGCTGGCTAGTGGGACATAAGGATCCTGCGACTGGCATTCGCACTGGTGGCATCCTCTATGGCGATTTTGGTTACTCACGAACCGGTTCTCAGCCTGTGATCGACATGATCAAAAACCGATTCCCCAATACGCTTGACCTGGCATTGTGGACTGTGTTCCCCATGCTTTCAGTGGGCATCTGGCTGGGGGTTAAGGCCGCAGTTCATCAAAATGGATTTGTCGACCAGGCGGCCCGCATCTTCAGCATCGTTGGTACCTCATTTCCCACTTTCGTGTTTGGCTTGTTGGTTTTGATCTTGTTCTATGCCAAACTTGGATGGTTCCCGCCAGGAAAGATGTCTGATTGGGTCAGTCAATTGATCTTCTCCGGCCAATTGAAGCAATATACGCACCTTCTGACCATTGATGCTTTACTGAACGGCAGGTTCGACGTGTTCTGGGATGCAATCCGCCATATGATCCTGCCCATTCTGACGCTCTCTTACATCAACTGGGCTACTTTTGTTCGTGTCACACGTTCCTCCATGCTGGAAACGTTGCGTATGGAATACGTGATTACCGCTCGCGCAAAAGGATTATCAGAGAAAACCGTTATTAATAAACATGCCCGCCCGAATGCGATGCTCACTATTGTGACCCTGGCTGGTATGCAGGTGGTCGGCTTGTTGGGCGGTGTCGTCATCACTGAGACAGTGTTCAATTACCCGGGTATCGGTCAGGCAGCGGCTAATGCTGCTCAACAACTGGATGTTGTAACAGTGTTGGGATTTGCAGTCTTCAATGGTTTCATCTTGATCGTTGCCAACCTGATCGTCGATATCCTCTACGGTGTAATTGATCCGCGCGTACGCTTGGATTAAGGAGAAATAGGATGACAACTCTTACTACACCCAGTGCTGACAATTCATTACTAAAAGAGGTAATTCCAGACCGCAAAATTGGGCGTGTTGAAAGAATCCTGGGCCCAGAAAACTATCGCATTGTAAAAGGCCTTTTAAAAACTCCCGCCTCAATTCTAGGTTTTATCTTAATTGGAATATTTGTACTGATCGCAATATTTGCTCCTGTCATTGCTCCGCCAGTTGGGAAGGATCCGTATAAAATTCCAAGAGATGGTTTTGGCGGCGAACCCAAGCCAATGGGAACCGAATGGAAAAAGAATGTACCTGACATACCCTTCTGGTATAAAACCGTTACTGGAAAAGAGGAATGGGTTCATTTATTGGGTACTGCCCAGGGGCAGTATGATATCTTCTACGGCATCATCTGGGGAACCCGTACTGCCTTTAAAACCGGTTTTATCGTTGTTGTCGCCACTTTTCTGATTGGTATTATCATCGGTTCAATTTCGGCATATTATGGTGGACTCGTTGATAATATTCTCATGCGTATTGTGGATATCTTTATGACGATTCCCTTTATCATGATGGCCTTGATCATGGCGGCTGTGTTGACCCCTATGATCGGAAGGAGCTTGATACCTGCCACGCTGGCCTTGATCACGTTTGGCTGGATGGGATATGCACGCGTGATTCGTGCCGATATCCTTTCGGTCAAACAGCGCGATTTTGTTTTGGCTGCCCGCGTTGCCGGTGTGAAGGATGGACGCATCTTGTTCAAACACATCATCCCCAACGCCATCTTCCCCACGCTGGTTCTGGCCTCGCTCGGAATCGGTGATGTTGTGCTCAGCTTCGCTGCTCTTTCCTTCCTGGGAATCGGTACCGAAATCGGTTACGCTGACTGGGGACAGGTGCTTAGCTTTGCACGTAACTGGATCACCAGTCTTGGTGATTATTGGTACATCGTTGTTTGGCCTGGTCTTACCCTCATGTTCTTCGTCATGGGTTGGAACCTGGTCGGTGATGCCATGCGCGATGTACTTGATCCGAGAATGCGCGGCAAGTCATAAAAAATCAAACAATGGATACTACCGACCCCTCAACGGGGTCGGTTTTTTATCCGCTGACAATGCTTTATAATTACCCCAACGACGGAACTATTAGAACAGAGGAAGACCATGAGCATGCGAACCAAAACAATCCGAGTGACAGCTGTCATTTCACTTGCTGCGATATTCATCATATCGGCGTGCGGTGAGGCCAATCCCACCGGTTCCGCTGGTGTGACGAATACAGCCGAACCTACTATTACCCCAACCATTGAGCCGCAGAAGACATTGGTAGTCTGCATCGGAGAAGAACCTGAGAGCCTTTATCTATATGATCATTCTTCAGTCGCAACATGGAGTATCCTGGAGGCCATCTACGATGGACCGGTCGACACAGTAAATTTTGAGCCTGCTGCGGTCATATTAAAAGAGCTTCCAACCCTGGATGGAAACGGTGTTACCCTACAGTCAGTGGCTGTAACCGCGGGTGACGCTGTAGCCAATATTGAAGGGGATGTCGTCGCTCTGGAAAAGGGTGTGAAAGTGTTTGCGGAGGGCTGTACTTCTGCTGAATGTGCCACTGAATGGGATGGAGTATCCCCTCTGAATCTGACACAAATGGTAGTTAAATTTCACCTGCTTGATACGATCACATGGTCAGACGGTCAGCCATTAACAGCTGAGGATTCCGTATTTTCCTATTCAATCAGCGCTGATCCTGACACAGATGTTACCAAAACGAATATCAACCGCACGTTGTCTTACAAAGCATTGGATGAATACACAGTAGAGTGGGTTGGAAAACCTGGATACCTGACACTAAACCCATCTGCTTTTTTCTGGTCACCACTACCTGAACACATACTTGGTAATTTAACCGCCGAGCAGATGAAAACCGATGAGCTCACAACGCGAAAACCTATTGGATGGGGACCTTACCAGATCGATGAATGGGTGGCGGGGGATCACATCCGGTTAATAAAAAATCCAAACTACTTTAGAAGCAGTGAAGGGTTGCCATACTTTGATGTTGTGGTTTATCGCTTTATCAACACAATGCCTGAAGCTGACCTGTCATCTATGCTTACCGGTGAATGTGATATTATCGACACTTCAGTCGCGCTTGAAACCCAGATCCAATCCATCCGCGAGCTGGAACTTTCTGGCAAACTGAAAGCATATTTGGGAATGGGACCCGAGTGGGAGGGCCTTAATTTTGGCATCAAACCAGCTTCATATGATGATATTTATAATCCATACCTTGACCGTCAGGATTTCTTCAGCGACGTAAAGGTAAGGCAGGCATTTGCCTACTGCATAGACCGTGAAAAAATCGAAAGCGAGATATTATTTAGCCAGTCAACAGTCCCTGATACATATCTTGCGCCGACACATCCATACGCTGCCCAGAACCTGACTTCGTATTCGCACGATCCAATCTTGGGAAACCAGTTGCTTGAAGAAGCTGGCTGGGTTGATACTGATGGAGATTCATCTACTCCGCGCGTCGCAGAGAACGTGGCCAATGTGACTTATGGAACGGAACTATCGATCAATTACTACCTGACAGAAAGCCAATTGCATTCAGATGTGTCAACGATCGTTATTGATTCTCTGGCAGAATGCGGAATTAAGGTTAATCGCACCTACTTGAGTGTTGATGATATGTATGCGTCTGGCTCAGATAGCCTGGTATTTGGCCGAAATTTTGACCTGGCAGAACTCGCATGGTCTACTGGCCGCCAACCGCCCTGTTTCCTCTATTCATCTTCCGAGATCCCAGGTGAGGATAACGACTGGCTTGGAACAAAGTATGGCGGTGTGAATCTCACAGGTTATTCGAATGAAGAATATGACACTGTATGTCAGCAATCATTGACCGCCGGACTTGACAAGGAATTATTCACGGCGAATGCACAGCGCGCTCAGGAGATTTTGGCCGAAGAATTGCCTGTCCTTCCCTTGTTCTATCACGTAAAGGCTGTTGTTTCACGACCAGACTTGTGTGGTCTAAATTTCGATGTTTCTTCGCGCAGCGCTATCAAGAATATTGAAGAATTCGAAATATCAACGGCATGCGATGGATAACAGACTGGTGGCACCCTCTGGGCTAAAGAATAGTCGTCGTTCTTGCAAGAACCTATATCGATGATATAAACTTGAAGTCGATAGAATAGAATCGCATTGACAAAAAAGACCTACGATCCAATGGAGATACCTTGACGCGTATTCCTCTTGAAAAACAGGTTGGTGATTTCCTTAAATCGCGTGAGATGAAACTGGTCATGGCTGAATCATGCACAGGCGGGTTGGTGGGGAATCTGATCACCAACATTCCCGGTTCTTCAGATTATTATCTGGGCAGTGTGACCGCATATGCTTACGAAGCCAAGGAAGCTCTTCTAGGCGTAAAGCATGAAACCTTGATGCAGCATGGCGCTGTTAGCCGTGAGACGGTACTGGAGATGGCGAGCGGTGTTCGTCACTCACTTGCAGGCGGATTTCCTCTCGATTCGATCATCGGCGTTTCCATTAGCGGAATCGCTGGACCAGGCGGTGGAATGCCTGGAAAACCAGTCGGGACCGTTTGGTTCGGTATGAGTACTTCGGATGGCAACTGGGCGTGGCGATTCCTTTTTAATGGGGACCGCATTCATGTTAAACGTTCCGCAGCTCATACGGCGCTAAAACTGGTAAAGTGGTATCTTTCAAACCAGCTTCCTCCTGAGACGTGTTTAATCAAAAACCTCATTTAGGAGGAGGCAAGATGTATTAAGCACGGAAAACACCATATCAAATCATCATTCATTGAAAAAGACAACTCCCGATAACGCGGGAGTTGTTTGGTTTTACTGTGAGCCACAATTCTATTGAATTTATCTCAATAGTCTCTCTCCAGGGGAAAAGAGGGCTGCTTCTGGAAATAGACTAAGTGAATGGTTACTGGATCAAGTCCTTGAGTCTCAGTTTCCTTCTTTTTTTACCCCTGGCAATTAACCCTCTGTAGCGCTCCTCTACTTCTTCCATGACAGTCTCCCAGGGCAGCGGGATCGTCTTTTGTGCCTGTGAACGCATGTTCTGGCGTTCTTGATCACTCATGTGAAATAAATAATTCTCTATCGTATGACACAAACTCTCTGCATCGTCGTCGCAAAGCAAACCATTCACACAATCCCGGATGACTTCGGCAGGTGCTGTGTTTCTCACCACAACGGACGGAGTGCCCATGACCGATGCTTCCCGCACCACCAGCCCGGCGGTGTCGTAAAGCGAAGGGAACACAAACAACGATGCAGCCATGTAAAGTCCGTCAAGTAAATCCCGGTCGGCGATGTGACCGGTAAAGATCACGTTATCCAAACCCTTTTCAGCTGCCAGGGTTTCAAGTGCTTTACTGTCGCGTCCCTGTCCTGCAAACACCAATTGAAAGAGATGTCCGTGTTCTTTCATCAAAGCCGTTGCTTCAAGGGTCCGCTGCAGGTTTTTCTTGAAGTCCATTTGGCCAACATAAAGCAAGATTGGGTCATTCCCTAGTTTAAATTCACTTCTCGCAGCAGACTCGAATTCCGGGTTGGGAATGCGTATCTCGGTGCCGTTCTGAACGACCGTGATGTCGCCTTTATAACCATATGAATAGAGGGTCTCAACCGCATCCTCGCTGACGGTCCATACTTCATCGCACAATTCATAGAAATCAGCTACATAGCGCGATCCCAACGAGGCTAAAACATCGCTGTGCGTCACACGTAAAAAATCCTCATAATATTTCGAATGAAAAGTGCCTACCAGTGGAATATCCAATTTTTCTGCAAGTCGGAATGCTTCGATACCTGCGAATCCTGGGGCATGTGCGTGAATGAGGTCAAGTGTAAGTTGAGAAATGCGCTCAGCGTAATGCATATCCAGCGGAGCAATACCTGTGTGATATTGCGGAGCTGACGGCAATTTAACGCTGACAAAATCCACGATTTCAAATGGATATTGTCCGCGATATCCGGAATTGCTTAATGGCGTAATAACATAACACTCATTTCCAGAACGAGAGAGAGAAGTGGCATATTGATAAACAACCCGTCCGACCCCATCGACTACCGGTAAGAAACTTTCAGAACATTGTGCAATTCGCATGAGAAAAACCCTAACAAGAAATAAAATAATCTTAAAATGATTATCAGAATTGATTCCAATATAACACAAATGCCGATAAGGGGTCATCTTCTTGTTCATATGACAAAATGACATAGTGCTACTTTACTCGATAAGATTCTGAAAATTTTCCAGTTTGATTTATTGTGTTATAGAATTGGATCAGACCATAAATATCGGAATGGTGCAGGCAAATATATGGAATCCTCGAAACGCAAAGCGTATGTTTTTTTGGCCATACAATGTCTTTTGGTAATCATTCTTCGATATGCATACCGTGCGCAATATTTATACGAGTGGGATTCAATCCAATATGCATTGGGCATTAAAACTTTTAATATCATGTGGCACCAACCTCATCCGCCAGGATATGTACTCTATGTTTTACTACTAAAATTTGCCGGATTATTTGTGAATGATGCGAATACATCGATTATTCTCGTAAATATACTCATCAGCATTGTCACCTTGATATGTTTTTACCTTCTCAGCAGGGAATTTTTTGAAGATGAGAAATTGGTATTCATTGCTACAAGCTTTATGTCTTTCAGCCCCATATTTTGGTTCTATGGATCGACTGCAACGATCTACACGGTTGATGCCCTGACAGCCTCTGTTCTTGGATATGTGTTCTGGCACTCAATAAAATCGAAGGATTTCAAGACTTTGGTGTTGGGGTCCTTTCTTTTAGGTTTACTGGGTGGTTTTCGACAGACTTCAATCATTCTTTTTGCTCCGCTCTGGTTGTTAGCGGTGATAAGAAATAGGTCTGGCGTGAAGAGGTCAATTTTGTGCGGCGCCGTATTCAGTGCAGCGGTACTTCTTTGGCTAATTCCAGTTTTGCTTAACACTGGTGGATTATCGAATTATCTGCTGGCGTCAAATGGATTAACCGCGTCTGGAAGCGAGAAAGTCGCAATATTCTTCGGGGGGTATGGCAATTATCTTCGAACTAACCTGCTCAATTTTCTTGTCTGGATTACCCAGGGTTTGACACCATTAGGGCTGATCGTAGCCATCGTATCGCTTATTAGTTATTTGGGTAAAACCCCTCTGCGCGGGATGATCACGAATAACAAAACCATTTTCTTGATTGTATGGGTTACGCCATCAGTTGTAATGTATCTGCTTTATATTGAGAAAGCAGGATATTTGCTGACTCTTCTGCCAGGGCTGTTGATCTTCATTACCTGGTCGATCAACAGGTTTGCGGTGCATTCTACCCAAAGAAACATTCGTAAATATCTCCTTCCATCATTTTTCATGATAACGATGATCGCTATGATTGCCTGGTTCGTAATTCCCTGCAGCCAATCTGGAATTCCTCAAAAGATTAACATTCCAGAAAATTTGACACAACCCCCGATTTCCGATTACAACTGGGATATTTCTGCGCGGGAGTTGCGGAATAAAGATTATGTCCAAACGGAACTTGCGTCCATACTAACAAACAATCCGAATATCAACGAATCAAACAGTGTCATTTTCTGGTCAGGCGGATTCCCCACATGGCGCCACTTAATGTATTATTTTCCTGATTTTGATAATTATTGGCTTGTCGATAGCTCTGTTTCTGGCCGAACTGACTTTGGCAGTGAATATTACTATTCGAAGAATGACAAAACCCTTTCATATTCTGGATCCCCGTTTTGGATGGGTCATTCACGGTTTGAGAGGATCAAAATTTCATTGGGAGAAGAAATGACGAGTATTATTTGGATTGGAGATCAAAAAACTGCGATTAACAATCATTTTCTGAGCTGTGTAAACCCTGACAAGGTTTACCGGTTATCAAATGGACAAGAGATTTATTTTATCAAGATGGTAAAAGAACCGATTGATTTGGGTACTTTTCTGATTGTTCCATAGAGACGTTTTGAATCTTCATACAGTGAGAGGGAAACGAATATCATGAGCCCGAGAAAAGATCGAGTCGATTTGTTAAAGCAATATATGCAATTTGGATTGGGATTGATGTTGACGACTGCCTTTTCAGTACTGAAGGTTCCAAAATTATTCGAGCTTTACCAAACGAATCAAGTTGAGGGGTTATTTTCTATCGGTCTGTTTATTGTTACACTTGGATGGTTGGGAGGGTGGATTTACTTTGACCACCAGGAGATTCAGTACATTGAAGATTATTTTGACACCAAGCGTGTCAAAATGACCACCGAACCCTTTGTAAGTGCTCTGGTGATTGGAATACTATCTGGTTTGCTGGTTGGGTTTACCGACAAGCCGCGATTCTATATCATTATCGCTATAATCAATTGGGTGGCAGGTATGTATGGAACAAAAACCGTACGAGAAAAAATTAAAAAGCATTTTTCTCGTGCAGAAAAGTATCAACAGGGTCCGAGTCTCTTGATCTGTAATTATTACATGAAAAACCGTTTTTATACTCTTGATACCATCGCGCTGGGTTTCATGATCCTGGGATTGTTTAGTTCCTGGTATTCCTTCTTTACAGGAAAGCTATTGTTCTATTACATAGGATTTGTCATTGCTATCTTAACCGTGCTGGTTCATGAAGCGATTATTTGGAATTGGCGAATTCGTCGAAATCAAAGGATTGATGAGTATATTGATGCAGAGCCGGATGGAGAAGAAAAGACTCTGGAAACACATGAGTCGAAGCAAGAAGGTGAGTGATTCATTGCTTCGCCCTGTTTCATGATGTAATAGATGAAGTCATGAAAAATCTTAAACCAAGAATATAATGGATGCCTGTCAATTTTTGTGGCCTGGCCTTTGGATTTCATGAGATGGAAGGACTAAAGATCAATGAGCAGCATGCAGAACCCGGAAGAGGACCAGCTAACTGTACATATCGAACAGAGTCGACTTGATATTTTACTGGCTGAATACAATAACCTCTACCAGCAAATTGACAGTTCTACAACCCAACTAGCCTCCCTGTTGACAATATTGATTACCGCAGTAACAGCAATTCTTACCACAGGAATTACACAAAAGGTTGAAAATATCTATTTGTTAATTTTGATTCCTGTTGCTGTGATGATCATTGGAGGTTTTGTGATTCACCTCTTTACCCGATGGTCAACCTTTTTCTTCCAGGCTCGACTTGTTAGTTCGAAAATTGTGAAGATAACAAAACAGCCACCTACTGATTTGTATTTCAATCGTGAATCAGCAGCTTCAAGATTCCAATCATTGCGTCGGAACAGCAATTATCAAACAATGATCTATTTGATTTTTTCGCTGGCATTCATCCTGATCGCGATCCTTTTCGTTTCATTTTTCATCTATTTCTATGAGGTTAATCATCTGCTGGGATTCTTATATGGATTAGGATGTTGTGTTTTTGCAGTCATTTCTCTCTGTGCAATATATAGCATCCTGGTTGAACTCCCGAAAAGGTATGATCGAGTTTTGAATGAAACAGAGTACGTGGATAAGACGCAAATCACACCTGAGCTCAAAAGGGTGAAAAGCAACTCTTTTATCCTCCCCCGTCCCGCTGACTTTATAACGAAATCATGGCTGTTCTTTTTTGGCGTGATTACCTCCGGGATACTGATTGGTTTCAAGTATTTCAATCCAACCATCTACTCTTTGTTCACAAATAAACCAGTTGGCTCGGAGCTTCCGTTGTGGATGGTGTTTGCGTTTGCTGCTTGTTGGTACCTGACACAAGAATTCCTCGTTCAACAAGCAAAATATGCGTGGAATGACATCCGTGATAAGCAACGGGATCTTAAAACTGGAGGCAAAGAAGACCGATTTCTAGTGGGGCAGGATTACGATGCTCGGTTAATGGCTCTATTAACCACTTTTCGCTTTCTTTTGGGAATCGGAATTGGTTACTTATTGGATACCAACCTGGGGATCTTGTTAACCATTATCACAATCATCCATATCTTTTACGAACTTTACGTAAAAACCCATGCCGGCAACCGTTTTGGGGCGGGTCTAGCCGTAGTGGTAATCGCGGTTGGCTCACCTCTACGTTTTCTCAGTGGAGTCTTGTCGGTTAATGACCATATTGATTTTTCTATTTTGATACTTTGCTCAACTTTCCTTTTCTATGGGATAGCGTATATCGCGAAGTATTGGAAGATCGAGGCTGAACATGTGCGTGCTGTACATGGTGATTATCCACCAAGGCCTCAAAGTGATTATTTCGTAAAAAATGGCGACACCTGGCAAAATTTTGGGTTTATTGGAATGATGATTTCATTTGTAATGTTATGGGTGAACCAGTCATTTCATTTGAGGTTGGAGCAGCACTTCATTTCGTGGATCAATACTGCCCTGGGATTGTTCCCATCAGTTTTTCTTTCCCAACTTCTTCTGTTTGTAACAATTACCTTGCTTACTGTCCTTTTTACTCTCCCAATCTACAAGTTGCTTTCTCGTTTCCTGCTGCGGCTTAGTACGAATCGAACACATCTGATAATCTCAATCAGTATTACGATAGCGATTCTGATAGGGCTATCAATAGTATTTCCGGTATTAAGGAACCCTTTTTACTATTTATGCAATTTATTGATCTTGGTAACCATTGGTTCTCTCATTACTTATAACAATATGGGATATGAACAGTATCTCATGATCTACGCTCGCAAAAACTCAAAGTATATTGGTCCATTAATCTTTGAGTATCTTTTCGAAGCACAAACTGGTCTGACAATAAAAAAATTAAGTCAATTAATTAATTACTTAATGAATCATAAGATCGCTGATTTCAGCAAGCTTTATGCTCATTTTATTTCAGAGGGCAAACCTCTAAGTGATTTCAATGAAGATTCAAAACTTCATCCAGCCCGTTATTAAGCTTGGCAACTATTTGGATTTTTTATAAATTATTCAACATGATAAATTTGTTGGTGTGTAAGTTATAATACGATTATTATTTGTTCGTAATTCACATTAGTTCTTGGGGTACTTATAGCATCAGTATGACAAACAGATCGTAATGTGATTCATTTCGTTGCATATGTGATCTTGTATGTAACAAAAAAATGGGAATAGACAATAGCTCAAAGGATAGTGATTTTCTGACAACTAAGGTGGGAATTAAAATGAAAGAGTCAAGTTCCGGGGAATTTCAAACAGAATTTGTTGTTTTGATATCTGCGGCCGCAGAGTGGAAAACTGTTCTGACTTATTACCGTGATCCTACTGTACAGGTTTCACCTTTTGGCGCATACTTTCAGACAACCTTGGCCGGCAGACAGAGTGTCATATTTTATGGCGGATGGGGAAAAGTATCCGCAGCAGCAAGCACGCAGTACGTCATCGATACCTGGCACCCAAAACTGTTGATCAATATTGGCACGTGCGGCGGTTTATCAGGGAGGATCAAATGCGGTGATATCATTCTGGTAGACGAAACCATCATCTACGATATCTACGAACGCATGGGTGATCCTATACAGGCAATCCGTGGATACACCACGCACATCGATCTTTCGTACTTGTGCGAACCGTTCCCGCAAAAGGTACAAATGGGACGTATCGTATCGGCCGATCAAGACCTTGACCCTGATCTCATCTTCAAATTACGAGACGAGTACGATGCATTTGCTGCCGATTGGGAATCGGGAGCCATTGCGTGGACTGCACAGCGTAACCGCACCAGGCTGCTGATTCTGCGCGGAGTCAGCGACCTGGTCAGTGAAGCTGAAGGGGAGATTTATAACAATAATGAAGGGTTTACGCAGCGGGCTGAGAAGATCATGCTTCCGTTATTAAAAGCTCTTCCCAATTGGGTGCGGTGTGCTTTTTGGGGTAACGTACAATAAAAATAGATCCGGAGGTTATCCTCCGGATCGTCTCTAATTCTTATCGAGGTTGTCCAAGTTTACTGCGTTCTTCTTCCACGATCTTGATATCAAGTTTACGGAAAAGTGGTTGCGGTTGTAGAAACCGCTGACCTGGTTTGAGCTGGCTCGGTTCCCATTTTCCAACCGCCGTGGAGGGGTCATATCTCAATACAGTGTGTTCGCCGAAGTCATCCTTGATGGTTTCTGTGGATTGTGTGCCAAATAGGTTTCCCGAATTTCCTAAAAATTCATTCAATCGCTGACTGGTGAAGGGTAAGAACGGCGAAAGAAGCGTCTTAAGAGAATCAATGGCTTTCATGGCGGTGTAAATTGCCCTGCCTGCGGCAGGTTTATCCGTTTTTACTGCCTGCCACGGAGCTGTGGTATCCAGGTATTTGTTGACTTCAGATGCAATGCGCATGGCTTCTGCCAGCGCGGCGCGCAGTCGTACCGCTTCAAGTTCCTGGCCTACGGTATTAAACCCGGCTTCTACTTCACGCAATAAATCGAGGTCGATTCCTGTCAATTCACCAGGATCTGGAACAACACCCTCCCAGTGTTTGAAAGCAAACGCTAAAACCCGGTTGGCCAGGTTCCCCCAGGTAGCCACCAGTTCATCATTGTTGCGGTGATAAAAATCATCCCAATCCCAATCGGTATCCTTGCTTTCTGGCATATTGACTGTAAGGTAATAGCGCAGTGCGTCTGGGTCATAACGGGTTAGGAAGTCAGAAACCCACACTGCCCAATTGCGGCTGCCCGATATTTTTTGACCTTCAAGGTTCATAAATTCGTTTGCAGGCACATCGTAAGGCAGTACCAATGGAGAAGGACTTTGACTGCCAAGGTTAATATCTAATTGTTCACCTGCACCGATCAGCTCGGCTGGCCAGATGATGGCATGAAAGGGAATATTGTCTTTGCCGATAAAATAGTAAGCACGTGCATATGGATCCTGCCACCACTTGCGCCAGGCATCTTTGTCACCCGAAAGCTGGCTCCATTCAAGAGACGCTGAAAGGTAACCAACCACAGCTTCGAACCAGACATACAGGCATTTGGATTCCCATTCCTTCCCTTCCTGTTGGATTTCCTGCGGCAGGTGAATGCCCCAGTCCAGGTCGCGGGTGATGGGTCTGCCGCGTAATCCTTCCGCAAGGATTTGACCCAGGGATTGCCTCAGCACGCTAGGGCGCCAGTATGACTCGCGCATTTTCAAGAATTGAATCACAAGGTCCTGCATGCGGCTCAAATCGAGGAAGTAATGTTCCGTACTGCGCAGTTCTGGTGTGGAACCGTCGATCTTGGATTTAGGGTTGATCAATTTTTCTGCTTCCAGCATGTTGCCGCATTTGTCGCACTGGTCGCTGCGGGCTCCCTCGTAGCCGCAAATATAACAGGTTCCTTCTACATACCGGTCAGGCAGAAAACGATTCTGACTGGTGGAGTACCACTGCATTTGCTTTTCTTTATACAGGAAACCATTTTCCTTTAAAGCCATGAACATGCTGCTGGCAACATGCTTGTGGTTGTCAGTGTGTGTACTGGTAAAAAGGTCATAGGTCAAACCGAGTTTTTGGAAAATATCCAAAAAACCGGCATGATAACGTTGATAGACATCATAAGGAGTACTGTTCTCAGCATCGGCGCGTACAGTGATCGGGGTTCCGTGGCTGTCTGAACCAGAGACCATCAATACATCTCTTCCGCGCAGCCGCTGATATCGTGCGAAAATATCCGCGGGAAGGTAGGATCCAGTCAAGTTTCCAACATGGATCTCGGCATTTGCGTAAGGCCAGGCAGCGGCAACCAGAATGGGCTCAGTCATAGGAACCTCGTCATCATAAGGGATGGCTGTATTTTAACATATTTAGGAGCCCCTTTTTTCAAGATGAATTCATGAGTTCCGCATGTCATTCAGCATGATTTCGGCGAGATTGCGAGAGCTTGACCGTCTTCAGTCGCCATGATATGATTTTTTTCGAGGTAGTAAAGAATGAATGATAATTCACAGTCTCCTCTGCAACGTGATCCTGTAGAAGAGACTCAAAAAAATAAACTTGAAAACGGTAACACAGACCAGCGTTCTCTCGCTGAGAAACTATGGAACCGGATGATGCACCTTGGCCTGGGAGAGGTCACACTGCGCGCGGCCACTGCAGTGGTTTCAGTTGTGCTTGTGTTGTTTGTCATATGGGTAATGAGCAAGTTTTATCTTCAGGCACAGGGGAAAGGTGGTGTATACGAGAGCACTCCCACCCCCACCCAGTCTGTTCCAATGACTGCGGTGAATCTTGAAACTGCTCCTGTTCTGAACAGTAGTTTTGGAATAGGCCGCCTGGCCCAACCGCATACAGACCGCCCTGCTGAACCGCGTACTGAAATTACCACTTACACTATCGTTTCTGGCGACACGCTGTTCGGGATCGCGGAGAAGTATGGGCTTCAACCGCAATCACTCCTTTTTAGTAACCGGCATATCCTTGGCGATAATCCTGAGAATATTTTCCCGGGTGTTGAAATCTTAATTCCGCCTATCGATGGAGCCATCTATCAATGGAACACCGGGGATGGTTTGAACGGTGTGTCGAAATTTTATAATGTAACACCGGATGTCATCCTTGACTGGCCGGCGAATCATCTTGACCGCAATACGATTGGCGACCTATCGCTGCCTAATATCCCGGCTGGAACGTTCGTTTTTATCCCGGGTGGCGTGGGCGAGTTTACAGATTGGCTGCCGAAATACACCCGTGAGGAACCTGCCACTTCTTCCATCTCCGGCAGTGCCTGCGGGGTGATCACTTCGGGATATATCGGCTACGGTACGTTCGTTTGGCCAACGACTGAGACCTATCTCTCGGGATACGATTACGATGTAAACACCAATCACCGGGCTATCGATATTGCCGGTGCCATTGGAAACCCAATCTATGCTGCTGATGCAGGGGTGATCGTTTATTCCAATTGGAACGAGAACGGTTACGGTAACCTGATTGTGATCGACCACGGCAATGGCTGGCAGTCAGTGTATGCTCACCTCGATACGTTTGCGAAGTACTGTGGCCAAAACGTTGACCAGGGTGAAATGATCGGAACGATGGGCACCACAGGTAATTCGACTGGTCCTCACCTGCATTTTGAATTGCGGAATGAGAATTACGGTGCTGTCAACCCCTGGGATTACCTGATTTACTAGGTTCAAACACCAGTATCAATTCCCGGTGTCGCAGTTCGTGACCCGGGAATTTGTTTATTCCAACCCGGCACAACTGTATAATAGAATCACCTGCGAGGAATATATGAATCCTATCAATCCAATTCGCCCCTCTCCAATCGCCGGTTCCTGGTACCCTGCGAATGCGCAGGTGTTGGCTTCCGAAATCAATGGGTATATTGATGGTGCAATTCTACCAGGGGTGACTGGTGAGGTGGCGGGCCTGATCGCACCGCACGCTGGATATTTCTACTCAGGGGCAACTGCCGGGTATGCTTACCGTTGTGTGCAGGGGAAAGAATACGATATTTGCGCCGTTTTTTCGCCGCTGCATGACTACCTGCCGTACGACCTGATGACCAGTGCCCACGTTGCTTACGGCACGCCGCTAGGCCAGGTGAAAATCGACCAGGAATTGACCGGTACGATTTCAAAAAGGATGGAGGAGAGAACCGGCATCACTTTGCAACAAGTTGCCAATGACCGGGAACATTCCCTTGAGATTCAGCTCCCCTTTCTTCAACAGGCGTTGGCCAAGCCGTTTGCATTGGTGCCGGTCATGGTACGTACGCACGACCCCGTTGTATTGAAATCAGCGGCCGAGGTTATCGCTGGCGCCTTGGAGGACACCAAGGTTTTATTGGTTGCCAGTACCGACCTTTCTCATTTTTACACAGAATCTGAAGCCAACGCTCTTGATGCTGAAATGATCAGGCATATGACGGCATTTTCTCCCGAAGGGGTATTGAAAGCCGAACGAACCGGAACAGGATTTGCCTGCGGCGCAGGTGCCGTTGCACTCATGCTCTGGACTGCTCATTTCCTGGGAGCTGAAAAGGTGACGCTGCTGCATCACAGCACATCAGCGGATGCTTCAGGCGATTCCAGCCGTGTGGTGGGGTACGGTGCGCTTGCTGTTACTCGATAAAGCTGAACAGGAATTAATGTATGCCCCGTTATGCCCGCATTTCCATTAACATTCCCCAACTGACGGGGTTATTTGATTATTTTGTTCCACCTGAGCTTGAGGGTGTCATCCAGCCCGGAAGCCTGGTGAATGTCCCTTTTGGCAGGCAGGCAGCCCAGGGGATTGTCGCAGCATTGCTCGATGAGCCGTCGGTAGCTGAAACAAAACCGATCGAAGCCGTGGTGGAAAGCGATCGGGTTCTTACCCCATATCAAATGGAACTTGCGGCATGGATGGCTGATGAGAATCTGTCAACCCTGTCGGAGTGCCTGGATATGATGCTGCCGGCCGGTCTAAGTCAACACACTGATATCATGCTGAAATTATTATCTCCTGACGTTCCGCAAGGCTTGTCAGTAGTACAGCAGCGTATTCTTGCGGTACTTCTAAAGCGCGGTAACTTGCGCGGCAAGCAGCTCGACCTGGCGCTTCCCCGAACTGCATGGCGTGAAGCCGTACCTGGTTTGGTGAAACGCGGCCTGATCGTGTCGAGTCCGATTCTTTCACCTGTGAGAGTGAAACCCAAATTCATTCGCACCGCGCAATTTTCCGCCCCTTCCGGCTGGCGCAATGACCCTGAACTCCCCCTGGGCCGCGAATTGCAGATCATTGACCGCAGAAAAGCCGTGTTGGATTTTCTCGAAACCCAGGCCATACCGGTGCAGGCTGCGTGGGTATATGCCGAGACGGGTGCGTCCTCGGCAGATCTGACTTTTCTCGCTGAAAAGGGCCTGGTGATCCTGGGTGAAACCGAGATGTGGCGCGATCCTTTGCAGCAAATGAAACCTATCCTGGCTGCTCCTCCCACTCTCACTGCCGACCAGGAAGCTGTATGGGCGCAGATCGAGCGCCAGATCAGTGGCCTTGCATCTCGCAAGCCAAACCTGCTGGTCGGCGTAACAGGGTCAGGAAAGACTGAAATTTACCTGAGAGCCGCTGCTGAAATGTTGCAGACAGGCAAAGGCGTGCTCATCCTGGTTCCTGAGATTTCACTAACTCCCCAAACAGTAAAACGTTTTTTTGGTCGTTTTCCTGGCAAAGTAGGATTGGTCCATTCCCAGCTTTCACCCGGAGAGCGTTATGATACCTGGCGGCGGATTCGCACCGGTCAACTTCCCATCGTGGTTGGTGCGCGCAGTGCGTTATTTTCTCCTTTACCCGAGATCGGGTTGATCGTTATCGACGAATGCCATGATTCTTCCTATCACCAGGAGGATTTTCATCCGCATTATCACACACTGGAAACGGCGTATGCCTTGAGCCGCATTACCGGGGCATCCTTGCTGCTTGGCAGCGCCACCCCTGAAGTGGAAACGCTTTACCTTTTCAACCAGCGCAACTGGAATGTTCTGCGGCTGCCAAACCGCATCCTGGCGCATCAGGAATCGCTGGTGGGGGAACATCTCGCCCCGGCGTATTCTTCTTTACCGGCTGTCGAGGTGGTGGACATGCGCAAGGAACTCTCTGCAGGTAATCGTTCGCCGTTGAGCGCCTGCCTGCAGCAGGAAATCAAGCAGGTGCTTGATCGCGGGGAACAGGCGATCCTCTTCCTTAACCGACGCGGTAGCGCATCCTACGTGTTTTGCCGTGATTGCGGTTATGTGTTGCGCTGCCCGCGCTGCGATTCTCAGCTGACGTTTCATGCGGATGAATCTTCATTAATATGCCATTCATGTAATTACCGTCGATTGATGCCCAAGAAATGCCCGGTCTGTGGGGGCACACGTATCCGGCAGTTTGGTATGGGAACGGAAAGCCTGGAACGCATGACATGCGAACTATTTCCCGGTGCAAGGGTTCTGCGCTGGGATGCAGATACCGCCCGCGCCAGGGGTGCCCATGACCTTATCCTTGACCATTTCCTTCAGCACAGGGCGGATATTTTGATTGGTACCCAGATGATTGCCAAAGGACATGATCTGCCTTTTGTCACCCTGGTTGGAGCCGTCCTGGCGGATACCAGTCTCAACCTGCCAGATTTCAGGGCGTCTGAACGTACATATCAACTATTAACGCAGGTGGCAGGCAGAGCCGGTCGCAGCGGACGCGGCGGTAAAGTGATCTTTCAAACTTTCCAGCCGGATCATTATGCAATCATGGCAGCGGCTGCGTACGATGCCGAGGGATTTTACCGCACTGAAATGTCTTTCCGTGAGCGCACCGGGTACCCTCCGTATTCGCGGCTGATGAAAATCGAATTCAACCATACCGATCCCATCCAAACACAGCAGGCCGCTCTGGCTGCCGGTGAACAGTTGACGTATTGGATCGAATCCGAAAAGATTCCTGGCACTTCTCTCATCGGCCCGGTCCCCTGTTTTTACCAGCGCCGGGCGGGATATTACCGATGGCAAATCCTGGTCAGGGGACCTGATCCGCGCATACTGTTAGCGGGGCATCCGTTAAAAACCTGGGTTCCTGCAGGGATGACTGTGGATATCACTGTTGATCCGACAAGGGTACTGTGATCAAAAATTGGGATTGGATGATCCATCGCATTATTACTAGAAATAATTGGCTGGTGAACTGAAATCATCCCCTTGAGTGGTTCAATTCGGAAATTTTGCACTTTTTGTGATAGAATCTACCCCATTGGGGCGTGGTGCAACGGCAGCACACCAGACTTTGGATCTGTGGATCTTGGTTCGAATCCAGGCGCCCCAGCCTGGCAAGTTTTGATGAAGAAAAAACCTAAACCTGATCATCGTTTGTTATCTTTTTCTTATACGGGCGCTGCTGCATGCTGGGCATGCACAGGGCTCGTATTTCATTCGGTGTACAATTAATCGACAAAGGATCGGGTCTTTCAGGAGCATTGATTAATGAATCTTTCGACGATTATTCTTGCTGCGGGTGAAGGCACTCGCATGAAATCTGAGCTGGCTAAGGTATTGCATCCAGTAAACGGGAAACCAATGCTGCGTTATGCCATCGATGCCGCTTGCGCTGCAGGATCTCAACGCACCATTGTCGTCATTGGCAACGGAGCAGAACAGGTGCGGCAGGCGATTGGGGATTCCGTGGAATTCGTGGTGCAGGAAAAACGCCTGGGCACAGGGCACGCAGTTATGACCGCCGAACCGGCTTTTACCGGTCAGGGTGGGTTGATTCTGGTAATCACAGGGGATATGCCACTCCTGACTGCTGAAACCCTCCAATCCCTGGTCACCAGGCAGCTTGAAAATACCGGTCCCATGACCCTGAGTACAGTCCATTCGCGCGACCCGCGCGGTTTTGGCCGCGTCATCCGCGGGAGCGACGGCGGAGTACTGGCCATTGTAGAAGAAGCCCAGGCTACCGCTGAACAACTCAAACTCGATGAACTGAATGTCTCCGCATACTGTTTCGATGCGGAATGGTTGTGGAACGCTCTAAAAAAGATCAAGCTTTCTCCGAAAGGGGAATATTATCTGACGGATGTTGTGGAAGTAGCGGTCAGCGAAGGAAAGCACGTGGCAGCGCTGGTGCTGGATGACGAGGAAGAAACGATGGGTGTTAATAACCGCGTCCAATTGGCACAGGCTGAGAGCATTATCCGCCGCCGCACCAACCAGGCGTATATGCTGTCCGGTGTGACCATGATCAATCCAGATACTGTGTATATAGAAGAAGGTGTCAAGATTGGGCGTGACACCATCCTGATGCCAAATACTTCTCTTCGCGGAAATACTGTAATCGGTGAAAAATGTGAGATTGGACCCAATACCATCATCAGCGATTCGACCATTGGAAATCACTGCCACCTGCTGGCGTCCGTCATTGAGGGTGCAGTCGTGGAAGACGAAGTTGGAATGGGGCCTTTCTGTCACCTGCGTAAGGGAGCTCATCTTGGCCGCGGCGTGCATATGGGAAATTTTGGCGAAGTCAAAGATTCGCATCTGGCGGCAGGCGTCAAGATGGGACACTTCTCGTACATCGGTAATGCCACGATCGGAGAAAATGTTAACATTGGTGCCGGAACGATCACCTGTAATTATGATGGTGTGCACAAGCACCCCACTGAAATCGGAGCAGATACCTTTATTGGATCGGATACCATGCTCGTTGCCCCTCTCAAAATCGGTAAAGGAGCCAAGACCGGGGCAGGGTCGGTGGTCACTCATGACGTCGCCGATCATGAAGTCGTGGTTGGAGTTCCTGCCCGGACGTTGAAAAAGAAGGAATAATCGAAATGTCGCTTGTTTGGCCGTTTTTGGTGTTCTTCCTCCTGTTGGATCTTTTCCTGGCGATACTGCGCGCGGCACTCCTGAATGCACGCCTGCCGAAATTGATCGAACTTGGATCGGAGGACGAACAGGATTTTGACCGGACGATCAAAATCCTGGAGAAACCTCGCCTGAGGGCAACATTGCGGCTGGTGATGGGATTGAGCCACGCATTCGTGCTCGTCTGTTCCTGGATGCTCTTTATGGAAACCGAAGTACCATTTACTTTTGCCGGAGCGGTGGGATTCTTCGTCCTCGTTATCGTGATCCTTATGGGATTGGAATACCTGGTTGAAAGGTTCCCGTTGAAGAATGCTGAAAAATGGGCCATCCGGTTGGCACCGGTCGGCAATGTTTTGGATGTTTTCTTTACCCCCGTGACCTCGCTCTTGATCATCTTACAGGGAACCGGAACGGAAGTTCAGCGTAACCTGGGTTCGGTTACTGAGGATGAGTTGAAAACCTGGGTGGAGGTTGGTCAGCCGGAAGGCGGGCTTGAACCGGATGAACGCAAAATGATCTATTCCATCTTCCAGTTTGGCGATACGCTCTGCCGAGAAATCATGGTACCGCGCATCGAAGTGCTGGCATTGGACATCAAGACCCCGCTGATTACAGCAGTCAATATGATGATTGAATCCGGCCATTCCCGCGTACCGGTGTACGAAGATGTCATCGATAACGTTGTTGGCATGTTGTATGCGAAAGACCTGCTTAAGATCCAGGTTTCTCCCAACGAAAAACATTCCATCCGCAAGTTCCTGCGGCCGGCATATTTCATTCCTGAATCCAAAAAGGTGGATGAATTACTCGCGGAAATGCAGTCCAAAGGCATTCACATAGCTGTGGTGGTGGATGAATTCGGGGGGATGGCAGGTCTGGTGTCGCTGGAAGATATCGTGGAGGAAATCGTAGGTGAAATCCGCGATGAATATGACCAGAGCGAAGAAATCCTCGTCCAAAAGGTGACGGAAGACGAATTTGTGTTCATGGGAAGAGTTTCACTGGCTGATTTCAACGATGCCCTTTCCACAGAACTTGAATCAGAACAGTCAGATACGCTCGGCGGATATTTCTACAGTGAACTCGGACGTGTCCCGGTCGAAGGCGATCATTTGCAATTCGATGACTGGCAACTGGTCGTGGAAGAAGTACGCGGGCGCCGCGTTGGCAGGATTCGTGCCAGCCGTATCGACCCAAATGATGAAACTGAATAAGGATAGATAACTATGGATGACGAGACCCTGAACAAGTTGATTGAATGTGCCATTAACGTACGAAAATGGGCATATACACCCTATTCGCATTATTCCGTAGGAGCAGCGTTGCTCACTGCAGGCGGCAAAATTTATGAAGGGGTGAACATTGAAAACGCAGTGTATCCCCTCAGCCTCTGTGCAGAAAGGGTGGCAATTTTCAAGGCAGTTTCTGAAGGTGAACGTGAGTTCACCGCAATCGCGATTGCCACTGAAAATGGCGGTATGCCCTGCGGATCCTGCCGCCAGGTGATGGCAGAATTCGGGCTTTCCACACGTGTGATCATTGTGGATACCGACGGGCATATCCATTCAGATACAGATGTTGCCGGGTTGCTGCCGAACGCATTTTCTCCGCGCGATTTGATTTGAACCTGCCATGGCGAAGACCGAGCGCAGCCTACGGGTAGAGGCGGTAATCCTGCGCCACGCGGATTGGGGGGAGGCTGACCGGCTGTTGACCCTCTACTCCCGCGAGCAGGGGAAGCTTCGAGCCATCGCCAAGGGTGTACGGAAAATTCAATCACGCAAGGCAGGGCACCTAGAACCTTTTACGCGCTCAAAACTGATGCTCGCCAGAGGGCATGATCTGTGGATCGTTACCCAGACTGAATCCATCGATCTCTATTCTCCCATTAAAGAGGACCTGCAACTTCTTGGGATGGCATCCTACGTAGTTGAACTCCTGGATCGTTTCCTCTATGAAGAGGGAGAAAATTGGCAGATTTACAAACTGCTGACCGAAACCCTTGAACGCATTGCCATGCACGAAGACTCTTTTGTAACGCTGCGTTACTATGAAATGCGCCTGCTCGACCTGCTTGGGTTTCGCCCCCTGTTTTTTGAGTGTGCTTCCTGCGGGGAGGAGATCACGGCACAGGACCAGTACTTTTCTGCTGATCTGGGAGGAGTGTTGTGCCCGAAATGTGCTTTTCGCGGTCAGAGCCGGCGCGAAGTATCCGTTGAAGCGCTGCGCTATTTACGGCACATCCAGCGCAGTACGTTTAAGGAAGCGCTGCGGGTTCATCCCACACCGGCCGTGTGCCAGGAAATGGAAGCTCTGCAAAACTACTATCTGACCTATCTCCTCGAACGAAGTCTCAACTCTCCTGAGTTTCTCAAGCAGATTCACAAACAACTCTGAGCCTAATCCATTTTAATAAGCCCCCAATACTCGGGGTATAATGGGGTCACTCTTAAGCCAGTACCCTCCAGGAGATTCTATGAACAAACCGCTCGATTTTCAATCCGTGATCATGACCCTGCAAAAATATTGGGCTGAACAAGGCTGCCTGATCTGGCAGCCGTATTACAGCCAGATCGGTGCCGGTACCATGAACCCGGCCACTTTTTTGCGCGTTCTTGGTCCCGAACCCTGGAATGTGGCGTATGTGGAACCCTCCGTTCGACCGGATGACGGCCGCTATGGAGAAAACCCCAACCGTTTTCAGCAGCACTATCAATTCCAGGTGATCCTTAAACCCGATCCGGGCAACCCGCAGCAGCTTTACTTAAAGTCGCTCGAAGCACTCGGTATCGACCCCCGCGAACATGATATCCGCTTTGTGGAAGATAACTGGCAGCAGCCGGCACTGGGGGCCTGGGGCTTGGGATGGGAAGTCTGGCTGGATGGGCAGGAGATCACCCAGTTTACCTATTTCCAACAGGCAGGCGGCCTGGTGCTCGACCCGGTGGCAGTGGAAATTACCTACGGGCTTGAGCGAATCACCATGCCTCTGCAGCGTGAACATCACTTCCGCACCATGCACTGGAACGATAAGAGAACGTACGGCGACGTAAACTACCAGGGTGAAGTTGAGCACAGTAAGTATTATTTTGAAATCGCCGACGTAGACCGCATGCGCCAGCTTTACAAATTATATGAACTTGAAGCAGAAGAAGCTATCAAGAATAACCTTGTACTGCCAGCTCATGATTATCTTTTGAAGTGTTCTCATACTTTTAATATACTTGATACCCGCGGCGCAGTCGGCGTCACCGAGCGCCAGGCTCTCTTCGGAAAAATGCGCGATATGGCACATCGTATATCTGAGAGCTATGTTGCTCAGCGTGAAAAACTTGAATTTCCATTCCTTGAAGAATCGGCAAAAGTGGTTCCGGCTGTAAAACCGGCCATTGCCGTGCCAACCCTTCCAACCGGTCCGGCTGACTTCTTACTGGAAATTGGAACCGAGGAATTGCCTGCTGCTGACCTGCAGAGCGCTATCGATCAATTGAAAGCCCGGGTGCCGGAGGCACTGAAAGATTTACGTCTGCCTTACGGTAAGATTTCCGTGCAGGGTACGCCGCGGCGGTTGGTCGTCATCGTTGAAGACCTGGCTGAACGCCAGACTGCCAAGGAATCCATTGTAAAGGGACCTCCCGCCAGCCGTGGGTTCGATGCAGCCGGGCAGCCGACCAAGGCCGCCGAAGGCTTTGCCCAGAGCAAGGGCGTCAGCTTGAGTGATCTGCAGACTCGTGAAATCGATGGTGGAAATTATCTCGTGGCCATTGTCAAAGAAGCTAGCCGCACGGCATATGAAGTATTAAAAGAAGCTCTTCCAGGCCTGGCAGCCGGTATAAAATTCGACAAGACCATGCGCTGGAATCAAACCAACGTTGCCTTCTCACGCCCCGTACGCTGGCTGCTGGCCATGCTTGGTGGTGTTCCCGTCCCCTTCGAATTTGCCGGATTGACAGCTGATAACGTTACTCATGGGTTGCGGTTCTATGAGCCGGAGCAGAAAGCGGTTACTTCGTTAAAAGATTACACGGAATACCTGGACAGTCAGGGAATTGTCATCGATCCGGAAAAGCGGAAATCGATCATCTCCGGGCAGGTCAGGCGTCTCTTCCTGGAGGTGGGCGGCAGCGACGGCATCGACGAGACCTTGTTGGAAGAAGTCAATCAACTGGTCGAGGCTCCAACCGCCATGCTTGGCAAGTTCGATCCAGCCCACTTGAGCCTGCCCCCCGAAGTTCTGATTTCGGTAATGAAAAAACACCAGCGTTACTTCCCGGTGATTTCTCCGGAAGGAAAGCTGCTGCCGTACTTCATTGCCGTTCGTAACGGCGATCATCGCGGCCTGGATGTGGTCACGGATGGAAATGAACAGGTGATCAAGGCCAGGTTTGCTGATGCCAACTTCTTCATTGCTGAAGACCTTAAGCACAAACTTGAGGATATGCTGGAACGCCTTGGTACGTTGACCTTCCAGCACAAATTGGGGTCGATGCTCGACAAATCGCGCCGCATTGAGGTCGTTGTAGATCCGCTGGCTGATGAATTGGGGTTGTCAGATGCCGAGAAGAAGGATGCCTTGAGAGCAGCTCGGTTGTGCAAGGCTGATCTGGTCACCCACATGGTTGTGGAAATGACCTCGCTGCAGGGCATCATGGGCAGGTATTATGCACAACATTCAGGTGAAAAACCTGCAGTCGCCGAAGCGATATTTGAGCATTACCTGCCGCGTTATACCGGTGACGCAATTCCAACAGCAAAGGCAGGCCTGGCCATCGGCATCGCAGACCGTATCGATTCACTGGTTGGATTGTTTGCTGCAGGTCTTGCCCCAACAGGCACGAAAGACCCCTTCGCACAGCGCCGTGCCGCTCTTGGCCTGGTGCAGCTTCTCTCTGCGTTTGATCTTGATTTTGACTTGAAAAAGTGGATGGCGGTTGCCGAGAAGCAATTACCTCTTTCCATGAGTGACGAGAACCGGAAGGCTTGTTTCGAATTTATTGTGGGAAGGTTGAAGAACAGCCTGACCGACCAGGGATATCGGTACGATGTGGTGGACGCTGTACTCGCAGAACAGCAAAACAATCCCGCTGGTGTGCTGCGCGGGGTAAAAGAGTTGAGCACCTGGGTTGCCCGGGCGGATTGGAATACGATCCTGCCTGCGTACGCACGCTGTGTAAGGATCACGCGCGATCAAAAAGCGACATTCAATGTTGATGAAACTGCATTCGTTGCCCCGGCTGAGATGGCGTTGTTCGAAGCTGTAAAAAAGGTGGAAAGTGCCATTCTGAAAGCGGGTTCGGTGGATGATCTTCTTAACGCGTTCCTGCCCATTATCCCAGACGTAAATCGCTTCTTCGAAGATGTCATGGTGATGGATGAAGATCTCAGGGTGCGTGCCAACCGCCTGGGTCTGCTGCAGCGTATCGCTGCCCTGACCCGCGGTATCGCCGACCTTTCATTCCTTGAAGGATTCTAAGTGACATGCCGGGAGGATATTTTCCTCCCGGTTTTTCTTGCGCACATCTCATTGAGTTTCTGGGTTAAAATACTTACAACCCGATGACCGCTGTTGATGAAATTAAGGCCCGGATAGATATTGTCGATCTCGTTTCTGAAACGGTAAAGTTGCGCCGTTCCGGAAAGAGTTATACAGGCTTTTGCCCGTTCCATCCCAATTCAAAAACCCCGGCGTTTGCCGTCTTTCCGGATTCAGGCACCTGGCGTTGTTTTGGCCAGTGCAACGAAGGCGGCGATATCTTCAAGTATGTCATGAAGAAGGAAGGCTGGGATTTTTCGGAGGCCTTGAAGTATCTTGCAGAACGGGCGGGTGTCACGCTGACGCCGCTTACACCCGAACGCAAGGCGGAAGAAGACCAGTATGAAAGCCTGCGCAACATCCTTGAAGAATGCGTCAAATTCTACCAGTATCACCTGACCAAGACTCCTGCCGGTAAACCCGCCCTAGATTATCTCACTCACAGGGGAATTTCACTTGAAAGCATCCAGCGTTTCGAACTGGGGTATGCGCCTAACGCCTACGAAGCACTGATCAATCATTTAAATGGAAAGGGTCATTCTTTCGAACAACTGCTTGCTGCGGGGATGGTCATCGAAAAAGATGAGGGCGGTTATTACGACAAGTTCCGCAACCGCATCATGTTTCCGATCCGCGATGGTTCCGGAAAAATGACCGGCTTTGGTGCTCGCATTCTGGATCCCAACGACATTCCAAAATTCCTCAACTCTCCCCAGACGGCTCTCTTCAACAAAAGCCGGCTGCTCTATGGACTGAACCTGGCGCGAAAGTCCATCCGCGATGCTGACCAGGTGGTGATCGTGGAGGGTTACCTGGATGTGATTGCCCTTCACCAGTGTGGGTTCGATAACACGGTCTCGCCTATGGGCACTGCTATGAACGAAGACCAGATGAGATATTTGAAAAAATTTACCCGGCGCATTGTTCTCGCATTGGATGCCGATGCTGCCGGTGAAAAAGCCACCCTGCGCGGATTGGACATTGCCCGACAGGCGTTGGACCGCGAGACAGAGTTGGCGTTCGATGCCCGCGGATTGCTGCATCACGAAGCACGATTACAGGCGGATGTAAGAGTGACCGCGCTACCTGACGGGAAAGATCCCGACGACGTGGTTCTTAAAGATCCTCAGGAATGGCGGAAAATCCTGGAAAACGCCAGACCAATCGTGGTGCACGTGATGGAAACACTGGCTGCGGGGCAGAACCTTGATGACGCCAAAGTGAAATCCTCCATCGCCGCGCAGGTGCTGCCGCTCATCGAAGATGTGCCCTCCGCCATTGAACGTGATACCTACCGCCAGCAGCTGGCAAGGTTGTTGAAAGTGGACGAGCGTTCTCTCCTCGGAAGTCAGAAGGTCCGGGAACCGGCACGCCGGCGAAAGCTGAGTGAGGGAGGATCTGATAGAAAACCGCCGCTCACGATTACCCAGCCTGGCACAGATCAACGATCATTGCAGATGGAAAATCACTGCCTGTCGCTCCTCTTCCACCGCACTGACTGTCTCTATGATCTTGAGCGTGCTTTGAAGCAGGCTGGATTGGAAAAATTTTCTCCCGGTGATTTCGATGATTCACAAAACCATGCCCTGGCACGACTCTTGTTACAGGGATTAATGCAGGACGAAATGGATGTACTTGATTACGTGCATGAGCATGTTGAAGACGAAATCAATGACCGCTTGACCTTGCTGACGAAGGGTATGCCAATCGAAGAGAAGAATGAAGAAAAATTGTTGGAAGATCTTTACCGTACAATCGTCAACTTGCGCTTGATTCGCACCAATCTTTCGTTGAGTCAACTGCGCTTTATGGAGGATGAAGAAGCCACGGATAACGAGAAGTCATCCATTCAAACCATGATTTTACGGAATACAGTGGCAAGAGGGAAACTTGACCTTGCCCTGGCAAAAATACCCCTAAAAAGATAAAACTTGACTTTATGGTATATTTAACCCATGCCTGAAAATCCAGAAAAGAAGCAAAAAAAACCATCAGAGGTGGATATTCAACATCGAGGAATTACGTCCACGAAGACTGCCCAAACAAAAGCTGCAGCAGGTTCCGTTTCCAAAACCGGGCAAGCCTCAAAGAAAAGAAAACCTGTTTCGGCAAGCCGGGGAACAAAGAAGGTAACCCGAGGTAAAAGTTCCAACCGTGATGAGAACAATCATCTCGAAGATGATGTCTTGACGAAACAGGAACCCGACGATTCCTCGCTAGTACAGGTAAATTCCGAATGGGGGGAAATTGCCACGGAGGACCCCTTGGAGATCCTGGAGGATCCTTCTATTGCCCTTGAGTTAACCGAGGATCCTGTCCGTCTTTACCTCAAGGAAATCGGGCAAATCAATCTTCTTGACGCCGATGCGGAATTCAGACTGGCTGTACGCATTGAAGCCAGCGTACGGATTGATACATTCATTAATCACACAAAACCTGAACAAGGCAGCGAAGGTCATTATCGAGCACTTTATGGCGCGATTATTCTTGAACTGACCACCTCATGGAAGCGTCTGCAGGAAGACGCATTGCGCATCCACCATAAAGAGTGCCCTGATTTGGCATTGACCCTGGCAGAAGCTGTTTCATTACGCCGCTCCTGGCAATCAGATGAACCTTCCTACTTGCGCACGTATTTGGATAACGGGCTCTGGGGTAAGGATGCCATCTGGGAAGAACTGGTCAGGCATGCTTTTACTGTATTTGTCAGTATGTACCTGCTGCCTGAAAAAACATCTGCATCATTGCTGCAGTACCTGCAAAATGCCGATGAAATGCCTGAAGCGGTATGGTTCAAACGCAGACTGCCAGATGAAGCCACTCTCAAAGGTGAGATAGAGTCTGTTCGTAAACGCTCAGAAGAAGCCAACCAGACGTTGATCCGCGCCAATCTCAGGCTGGTGGTCAGCATTGCCAAACGTTATCTTGGCCGGGGAATCTCATTCCTCGACTTGATCCAGGAAGGCAACCTGGGACTGCTGCGTGCAGTCTCCAAGTTTGATTCCACTCGTGGATTCAAGTTCAGTACCTATGCTACCTGGTGGATCCGGCAGTCCATCAGCCGCTATATTGCAGAACATGCACGTACCATTCGTATCCCCGTCCATCTGTTCGAAGCTATAACCCGTATCTTACGCATTCAGCGCTCACTGGTACAGGAATTGGGCCGGGAGCCCTCGCTTGAAGAACTTGCCCTCGAATCGGATCTGATTTCCCCCGAAGATTCCCAGGCAATCAAGGCTGCACGTTTGACCAACCAACCCATCGATGCGGAACTACAGCGCCGTTGGACATGGGCTACAGTCAAGGTGCAGCGCATCCTTCAATCTGCCGAGGAGCCGATCTCGCTTGAAAGACCAGTGGGAGATGAAGAAAGCAGTCAGTTGGGTGACTTCATTGAGGATGACGAAGCGCTTGAGCCTATGGACGCTGCTGCCAGAGAGATGCTGCGAGAACAGGTTCAGAATGCGCTGGCTGCCCTTTCAGAGCGTGAACGCCAGGTGCTTGAATTGCGTTTTGGATTGATTGACGGCAAGGATCATACGTTGGAAGAGGTCAGCCGCTACTTCAACGTTACCCGCGAGCGCATCCGGCAGATCGAAGCAAAAGCACTGCGCAAGCTGCGTCACCCCACCCGCAGCCGTTACTTGAGAGAATATCTGGGATAAACGAATCCGGGCTCATCGCCCGGATTTTTTATTCACAGGAGTCAGCCATTGCTTCGCTCAGGCTGATCACTTTCCAATCTTGCTCCAGCAAGGTTTGTAAAACAGATACGTCTTCAGGGGTGGCGTGCAGAATGATGATGCCGCCAATTTTCAACGGCATACGATTCTCTTCAAAAGCATGGTTGTCTGCACTCCAGTAAACCGGTATCAGGCCGTTATCTTTGGCAAAAGACAGATAATCATAAGTCCACGGACCGTAGGGAACACGTGTGTATGGGCTGAAACCTTTTTCAAAAAGGTCATCACCAAGCTTGGTCCTCAAGGCTTCTTCCCACAAACGGTAATCCTCTTGCCATTCCTCTTTGGTCATCTTTTCAGCATCTGCTACCGCAGGATGTACGTAGGCGTGATAGGCAAGATCATGTCCTTCGTTGACAATTCGCTGAACGGTTTCGTCACTGAAGTTCTCTGAAAACGGTTTACCGAGCAGGAAAAAGGTGGCGGTGGCGTCATGTTCTTTCAATAAATCGAGCATCTCGTTCATCACGTTGTCCCAATATCCGTCATCGATGGTTAGAACAACAAATTTATCTTCTGTTTGAAATTTCTGAAGCAGTTCACCATCATATACCGGTTTGGCTTGAATGCGGTCGATACTACAAACCTCGATCGTTTCTGTGGCAGCCGGTTCGACGGAAGGCGTTACGGAAACTGCTGGCTGATCGCTGGTAACCACTGCGGAAGGTTCGGAAGTGACCTCGTCAACAAGGGTTGGCTGAGTGGCACTGATAACGCTGGTAGCACAGGCTGTTAATAGGGTAAGGCTTAAGAATGTGATGACTAAAAGGGTCGAAAATCTTCGCATATATCCTCGCTGCATAATTTTACCAGACGGGGAGAAAATATTACAGGAACACACAGATATCATTGCAATGGATACTGAAAAATCAGTTGGTTCCGGGTACTGAAACTAGAGTGAATTCTATTACTATTGATAATTCGCAGGGTCTAGAGGCTTTTTCAATGCCTTGCATCTGAGTTTTATCCATGTTATACTGACTCTACAGTAAACAAACACATTGAAAAGGTACGTCCTGAACATCGGAACCGTTATTTCCAATACCCCTATCCAGAAAAATTAAACACCCACCCATTCCCTGTTCTGCAGGCATGAATGGAAATATTCAACTTCAAAATCACGAAAGAAAATCACATGAAAATCCTTGAAATGGAAAACGCCTCCCTCGCCTCTTTGCGTCAAATTGCAGCGGAACTCAACATACCAAACGCCAATCGATTAAAAAAAGAGAATCTCATCATTAATATCCGCCGCGCCGAAGCTGAAAAAGAAGGCGTGGAAGTGCGTGGAGGCGTCCTCGAGATTACACCAGAAGGCGTGGGCTTTCTACGTACCAACTACTCCATAGGCCCCGAAGATGTCTATGTCTCGCAGGCTCAGCTTAGGCGATATGACCTGCGCATGGGCGACCTGGTGATCGGTGTTGTCCGCCCGCCGCGCGATGCTGAACGGCATTACGGCCTGCTCAAGGTGGAAAGTGTCAATGGCATTGCCCCAGAAGAAATGCGCGGAAGGAAAGCATTCGAAAGTCTTACCCCTATCTTTCCGGATAAGCGTTTTGATCTTGAAACTGATCGCAGTATCTTATCCTCGCGCCTGATCAACCTCATTGCACCCATCGGCCGCGGGCAGCGCGGTATGATCGTCTCTCCCCCCAAGGCAGGCAAGACCACCATCCTCAAGCAGTTGGCAAATTCCATCACTGCTAATAATCCTGAAATTCATCTCATCATTGCCCTCATCGGCGAACGTCCTGAAGAGGTCACCGATATTGACCGCTCGGTGGACGCTGAAGTCGTGGCCTCCACGTTCGATGAACCGGTGAGTGCACATGTGCGTACAGCAGAGATCACCCTGGAACGTGCCAAGCGCCTGGTCGAGATCGGCCGCGATGTGGTCATTCTTTTGGATTCTCTCACACGTCTCGCAAGGGCTTATAATCTGGTAGTGAACCCGTCAGGCAGAACCCTTTCGGGCGGTATGGATCCATCGGCGTTATACCCACCCAAAAAGTTCTTTGGTGCGGCACGCAATATCGAAGAAGGCGGTTCGTTGACGATCATCGCCACGGCCCTGGTGGAAACGGGTTCACGGTTGGATGACGTGGTCTATGAGGAATTTAAGGGAACCGGCAATATGGAGCTGCACCTCTCGCGCCGTTTGCAGGAACGCCGCATCTTCCCGGCGATCGATATCGAGCGCTCCTCCACCCGCCGCGAAGACCTGCTGCTTGGACCAGACATCCTGCCGAGAGTGTGGTTAATGCGCCGCATGTACCTTCAGATGATCGCTACTCCGCCGCAGGGCGCGGGCATGGACCCGGCCGTGGCTACCGAGGCGATCCTGCAGCGCATCAACCGCACAAAGAGCAACCAGGAATTCCTGGAAAATCTTACGGAGGAATAGTGACTGTAAAAAAATCAACCCCTGAACCGCAGGTGAATGCCGAAGGCAGCAAACGACCTGCGACAAATTGGGCATTAATTCTGTCCTGGGGTGGAACGATCTTACTGGTAGCCGTCATGCTTGCCGTGCTGTTTCAATTCAATCCGCTGGCTGCGTTGAAATCGAATGAATCGGTGGTGAGTACACCGATAGCCAATCTGACATTGCCGGAAATCAGCATGGCCGGTGTGGATTTCGCACTGGCACGCAATGTTGAAATGGATACGACCATCCCTGAAGGTATACGTCAGTATGCCACCAAGTACACGGTTGAGGAGGGTGATTCAATTTTTGCCATTGCAAAGAAGTTTTCACTCCAGCCGGAATCAATTCTGTATGCAAATTACGACCTGTTGCACGATGATCCAACCTTTCTTTCACCCGGTTGGCGGTTGACCATCCCGCCTACCGACGGCGTGTATTACAAGTGGAAAGAAGGCGATACACTGGAGAAGGTCGCCGAAAAGTATTACGTCGATGTGGCCGACATTACTAGCTGGCCTTCGAACAAAATGGACGTCCAGAACCCGGATACGAATGGCTTGGAATACGTGATGATTCCCGGCGGCTACCGGGATATCCAATCCTGGATCACCCCGCTGGAGTACGCCGCAAGGTCAGGTGCAACACGCACTATTGCCGGTGAAGGCGGCTGTCAGGCTCCAACTACCGGGCCTGTCGGTTCAGGCGGGTTTATCACACCTACGGGCGGATTTGAGGTTTCAGGTTTCGATTTCACCAGTTACCATCTCGGAGTTGATCTAACAGCATACGAAGGTGCGCCGATCTATGCGTCTGATAACGGTACGATACTCTATGCCGGTTGGAACACCTCCGGTTATGGCAACCTGATTGTGATCGATCACAACAACGGTTATGAAACGCTGTACGCTCACCTTTCGCAGATCTATGTCTATTGCGGTGAGGGCGTTGCCCGCGGAACAGTAATTGGCGCTGCCGGCAGCACTGGAAAATCCACCGGCGCTCACCTGCATTTCGAGATTCGCTACTACAACTCATTCATTAATCCCTGGCAGGTGTTTGGGTTCTAATTTATCAACAGCACTTCATCCATAAAACCACAAAAGAAGGATGGGAAACATCCTTCTTTTGTTTTATGTGGTGATTCTGCACCGGGGAATAAACTAATTCTGTAAATTTTCCAGCGTAGTAGACTGTCTATTGAGAAGTCTGCTTCGTTTTACGCCGACTTTTCCTGGCTGCCAGACCGGCGGCGGGTGACGAAGAAGTAAAGTTCCTTGATTTGCTTTAAACTGAATATGATAAAAATGACAAAACCCATGATTCCCCAGAGATAGGGTTTAGCAGAAAATGCACTTATGAAAAATGCGGCGAAGGCCAGCATACTTCCCACGGGTAATAGTTTCTGATACTCAGCAAACAAATTTTCCTTAATCTCCAATATCTGCAATCCAAGGCGGGTCTGAAGAATGGTGTAGACGAGAGACCCAACTAATACCGCAATGGCGATATAGATATAGTCCATCTTCAGCCACGAAACCCCCAGGCTGGCTGCAGTGACGATGGCGACAATTAAAACGCTGATCTTCGCTACCTTTCCCTGTTCGTTGCGTGAGACAGCTAGCGAATTAAATCCAAAGGATATGGTCAAGAATCCCTGTGCCAGAAGAAGAATGACGATCGTGGGGAACGCCGATTTGTACTGAGGTACAAATTCCAATAGCAGCGGAAGCAGCAGAATGAGGGCGTAAAGTGCAAAATTGACAGCCGTCGAATAGATTCGGTTGATTTTGTCGATATTGGCTTTAACTTCTGATATGTCTATCCCGTGCTGCAATTTCGCCAGCACTTCAGGGTAGATCGCCCAGGCAATTGAGCGGAAACCGAGCAAGATGGCGTTGGAAATCGAGTAGGCTAAAGTGTAGTAGCCAAGTTGTGCCACCGAGTAAAAGGCGCTCAGAACCGTCCTGGCGCTGAGCGTGATCAGATAGAAGCTGACATTATAAATAAACAGTGGAAATGAGATGTCAAAAAGTTTCTTTAGTGAAGGAAGTTTTATTCTCCAATGGATCGAAAATGGGTGCCCAAAGGAATAAATGATGATCGCCAGCACGTTGGTCAGAAGCATACAGCTTAACTGGGCAATGATCAGTCTCTCTTCCTTGAAAATAAAAGCAGATCCCAAAAGGAGCAGGTTGGTTGTGGTTTCAACAATTGCGATCTTGTTGAGGGCTTTCTTTACCCGTTGTATATTGGTGAGTACACGCTGAATGTTTGATAGAAAAGTGATCAGCAGAATAAAAATGATATAGCTGTTGAATTCAAATTTTGGGAAGAGTTCAACGTTTCCAATCTTCAGAATACCGCCTGCAAATAAGAGAAGCAGTCCAACGACAACGCTTGACATGATTGCCGTTGAAGATACATCGCTGACATCCCTCTCTTCTTTCTTGTTACCCACCGAAAGGAGAACGGTGACGCCGTTCTCGACATTCAAATTTGAATAAGACAGGTATTGAAGAGCGATCGTCAGAAAGCCCCAGACACCGAAATAGTATGGTCCGAGATACTTGGCAATGATCAACCCCCGCACCATTTGCAGTACGTTGACGAAGTACCGGTTGGCGGTGAATAACATTAGAGATTTGAATGCTGAAGGTTTTTTCTTGATCATGAATGTACCGTCATTGTGTTAACCGATAGGCTTCGAGCCGTGTCTCTGCAATCTTTGTCCAGATGAAGCCGGGTATCTCCTGTTGATTGGCAATTGCTTGAAGCAGGTCTTTAGCGAGATCGCTTGACCTGAAGTCATAAGCGGTATCGATCGTATCGTTGTATTGCTTTGCCCGGTGTCGGATATCATCTTTGCGCTGCTGTAGTTCTTTGATTTTTTCTATCACGCTATCGATATCCGAATAATACTCACACAATCCTTCCTTAAGAAAACTATACTGCACCAGCTTGGGTTTCAGAGCAAAATCAAAGAATAACGGATAGACGTTCAGTAATACAGCTTCCAGATGGATGTTCGAATTCCCAGCAATATTGCAGTCGATCCGTGACAAATAATGGAATGAGTCTTCGATCTTTGAGTTGGAGAACTCCAGGGCATAATGATTTGCCATCTGCTCCCATTCTTTTAATTTGGCATCACCGGGGTGCGGGCGAAGGATAATGTGCATCTCAGGGAAGTCCGCTTTGATCTTTCTGATCAGTTCCTCAACACGCTGCTTAGGGTCGAGTTTGTTGGTGCAGATGCCGAGTGTACATACAGTATTCTTGCGGTTGATAGTCTGCTGATAACCGTCCAGTTTCGGATTTCCGACCAAATAGACTTTAGTTTTCGATTCACCGATTTTGTCGTAAGTTTTCAGCGTATCCATTCCCTGCAGCAGTGCATAATCGAATTCAAGCACCGGGAATTCGTCGGTCACAGAGGCATGCTGAATATATACCGTTTTGATATGCTCTTCCCTGGCTGCCTTGCGGATCACGCGCTGTTCCATAGCATGATCGCTGCCGAAGACCAAAACCCTGGGTTGGATCTTTCTGAGCCATAACCTCGCAGCGATGTATAAACCGTATGTCAGCCAATACAGATCGAAGATGTACTTATAGCTGGTTTTGAGCTGCCCGCTGGCATGAAAATACTCGCTTGCCACCTTTCCAATGAATGGCAGGGAGTAAAAGTAAGCCTTGAAGAGTGTCAGGGTGAACGGGATATCACCTGTGTTCCCGATCAGTACAGCATGATCAATTTTGTCTGCAATAGGTTTGACCGAACTTCTCTGATTGAGGGTATCTGTAAAGAATAATATGGAAGACTTGGAAATTAATTTTTCTTTTCCCCAATCTATAAAATTTATCTTCCGGAATAGGTTGCGAGTAAAGCCACCGATATGAAGCATGATTCCAGTCCGGGGCAGCATTTTAGCGGACGAGGCCAGAAAACGGGGAAAGATCCGTGAGGAATACACGTAGTTCATATCATAAATGTCCAGCATGCGTGCTTGATTGAGTATTGATATGAAGTTATTTTCGCGTTTTGTCATCGGATCCATAATTTGAAGTATTATGACGCCAAATGTAGAGTTGTTGGCTGATTACTTTAATATTCTGATGTAAAAGAATGAGACTAAAAAAAGCAGCCTGTAAACCTGATAATTATACTTGCGATACCCCTGTGTTAGAATAACTCCAGATACATCCTGATTATATTTCTGGAGCCAATAATCCTTATGACAAATTCGATCCTTGTTGCCGGCGGCCTTCCGTGGAGTTCGCCTATACACGTGGGCAATCACCACATTGCCCAGGGTTTCGCAGATCTGGGCTGGCGGGTATGTTTTCTTTCCGACCCGATCTCGCCTTTCCATTTACTCAATGGCGTAAACGAGGAACTCAGGGAACGCTGGGCGGTGTACAAGGAGGGCGGAAAATGGGAATATGACCACAAAATATGGGGCTATGTGCCGGGTGCCTTGCTCACCCCTCACAACAAACCCGTCCTTCGCTCCAACTGGGTGATGAACAACTGGTCGAAGCTGACAATCCCATCGGTCAGAAACAAGATCAAGGAGATGGGTTTTGATGATGTGGATATTCTGTATCTGGCCAATTCGAATGACGTTTACCTGCTGGATTGTGTCCGTTACCAGAAATCAATCATGAGAATTGCAGACATGAATTGCGGGTTTCCAAAAAGCACCAGGGCCTCACGTGCAGCGGAGGAAACCATCGCAAGGCGCGCAGATTTGGTGCTTTATACGGCTAAGAATCTGGAACAATATGTCATGTCCTTATCACCAAAAAAGGCAGTCTATTTTCCGAATGGTGTGGATTATCAACACTTCGCCAGCGGTTCAACTGAAATGCCTGAAGAATATAAAAACCTTCGCAAGCCAATCGCTCTGTATATCGGTGCGATGGGCAACTGGTTTGATTTTGACCTGGTTTCAAACACCGCTCAAAACCTGCCGGAGATTTCATTTGTGCTCATCGGTCCTGATGAGGTTGCTCGAAAGCGCTTAAGGCCACTGCCCAACCTTCATATCCTCGGACCGCGCAAATTTTCGGAGTTACCCGCCTACATGCACAACGCAGATGTTGGATTGATCCCCTTTGATGTCAAAAATCATCCTGACCTGATCAACAGCACAAATCCATTGAAATTATACGAATACATGGCTTGTGGTCTGCCTGTGGTTACCATTGCATGGAAGGAGCTCACCCGCTTCGAAAATCCAGCCATTTTATGCAGTAGTCAGGGCGAATTCGAATCAGCGATTGTTCAAGCCTGTGCACAGGGTAAAACGGATAAAGAGAAATACCAGGCATTTGCCCAACAGCATGACTGGGCAAGCCAAATTCAAACAATCATATAAATTATTTACTTACAGTAAGAAAATGCGGGTTCATTTTGAATGAACCCCGGAAGTTAGCCACAGCCTGCAACCGTTCATTGGCTGGCTGACCTGCTTATTCCTCAATGAATTGTTCGTAGAATTTTGCCACTTTTTCTCGTACCTGGGCTACTTCGGCGCGGCTGCGGATGATCTCAAGGTTGCGTGAAGCGGCAGCCCTTCTCAGGTTTTCATCTTCCAATCCGCGCAGGATGGCAGCAGCCAGATCCTTGGGGTCAGCGGGGTCAACCAGCAGACCGTTTTCATTGTTGATGATCCACTCGCGGATGGATTCGATATCACCGCAGACCGGCAGGCAGCCCGATGACATGGCTTCGAGCAGCGAGTTGGGCGTGCCGTCATGCACGCTGACTGAAATCGACATTGCCGAGCGGGCGAACTCGCGCCACAAGTCAGCCTGTGAAAGCATTGGCAGGAGGGTAATGTTCTTCTGTATTCCCAATCGCTCCACCCAACCCAGGGCTTCACGCTGGCCGGCCATCCACGGGCAAATAAACTGCACCTCGGGATGCTTTTGCAGTACCAGAGGTATGGCCTGGAAAAAGGTGTCGTTGCGCACCGATCCGGAGCGGAAACCGCGGGGGTTGATCACCTGCGGCAGTTCGGCAAGCGTAGTCCCTTGCGTAATTTGTTGAATTTCCGAAAGGTTGATTCCACCGCTGCCCGGCACATTCAGGGCGGGTTTACCGGCTGCCAATCCCCATTCGCGTGCCAGGCGGATATCCCGCAGCGTGTCTGACATGAGGGCATCCGCGCGCATCAAAGCATGGCGGGTACTGTGACCCATGCGGGGGGTGGACCGGGCATGGAAGGTCAGATCATTCCCCCAGGTGGATAGGATGAGGGGAAATTCTGCAGGGGTATAACTGGCCAGCATTCCCTCGAAGGGAATACGCAGGGCGTGCACCAGGTCGGGTTGAAAAGCCTCGATCAGCGCACCATATTTGCGCTGGTAGAAGGGAATCGTCCAGGGACCAAGCGAGTGGCGCACACTTGATGCCAGGCTGCGGAAGCGCGAGACCAGGTTGCCGCGTGTGGAGGGTTTGTTAGCCGCAGTACTGCCTGCCTGGCTGCCGGATAATGCGGCAAAAGCCACCGGCAGAACAGCCATTTCGCGGATGCCTTCGATTGCCGGGCAGGGATATGTGGAAATTAAATCAATTCGATATCCCAAAGGCTGAAGCATCGAGATCCAGCGCCGGGTAATGGGGCTGCGTCCATCGGCAACGATTAACAGGTTCATCGCACACATCCTAACGAAGGACCGCACGCAGTGCCCGCACGAAGGTATCAACCATGGATTCGATATTGACTTCTTCAGACACAATGCGGTAGGAAGCCAGTCCCATGCGCCTCAACCGCGAGAGGTCGCTGAGTGCGTCCTGGATGATGCGGGTGAGAGTCTGCGGCGTCGGGTCAGGCAGCATCCACCCGTTCTCGCTGCGAACCAGCTCACTCTGGGTGCCGTCAGCCTCGCCCACGATCACGGGCAGGGTGTGGGCCATTGCCTGCTGCACGGCCAGTCCGCCCGTTCCAGGCAGAACGAACAGGTCGGCATCTTGATAGTACGGTTCAAGCTCAGTTCCATACTTCGCACCCGCAAACACTGCTTTGGGATAAATACTCCATGCCAGTTGTTCCAGGCGCGAACGGTCGGGCCCGTCGCCCACGATCACCAGGTTCGGCTGCTCTGCGGTTGGCAGGACGGCCAGCGCTTGCAATAGGACGTCCACTCGTTTGCGCGGCTGCAGGCGTCCAACAAAAAGGAGCGTGGGAATGCCATCTTTGAATTCAGCGGGTCTTTCCAGGGGCTGGTTCGAAGGCCGCCTGGTGACCGCATTGGCAGCCACGAACACGCGTTCAGGACGTATGCCTGCGTCAATATACTGCTGTTTCGCTGTATTGGAATAGGCAATCACGGCATCGAGACGGTTCAGAATGCGATGCTGAATCCAGGAAGCCAGGGGATTGCTGCTCGACACACCAAGTCCCCAACCGATCACCGGGCGGTGACGGTGGTGCATCCAGTTGATCGCCAGCCAGTTGGAAAGGTTGCGGGGATTGGTCTCAATAACCAGTGCCTGCGGCTGCCAGCGTGCCAGCCAGATCAGCAATCCCAACTGGTAATAGAAATAAGCCTTTCCGCGCAGTATATGCAGATTCACGGCACGCTGATAATGAGCGATGGACAGTGTTCTGGCAGTCTCAACGGGTTCGTCAGGGCAAGGATTTCCAGCAAAAACACTCAATCCTTGCAGACAGGATGTTGCCAGGACATCGAAAAATTCCGCGCGATACTCGGGAAGAATGCGCTGCTGCAAGCCGACCCTGGCAGGAATAATACTCATGCCATCACCTGTACCTGGGAACCATGCTGGGTCTTGGTAACCTCGATGCGCGCCGGGAAGGAGTCTTTCAGCTCTTCTAGATGGGTGATTACCAGGATCTTGGCAAAATCAGAGCGAACCAGGTTGATGGCTTCCACCAGACGCTGGCGTCCGTCGGTATCCTGGCTGCCAAACCCTTCGTCGATGACCAGCGTCTGCAGCCGGGCACCGGCACGGCGTGAGAGTACCCTGCTGAGTGCCAGGCGGATGGCGAAGTTCACCCGGAAGGCTTCTCCACCGGAGAACATTTCATAAGGCCGCTCTCCGGCTGCATCGCGGATGAGAATATCGAGGGTTTCACGCCGGTCGTCGCGTTTCTTGTCTTTGAACTGGCGCTGGGTTTCAAACTTTACGGCCATTTCACCCGAACTCAACCGGTCAAGAATATCATTGGCATGGATCTCGATTTCGGGTAAGGCCTGTTCAATTAACAGGGCGGGGATGCCGTCCTTTCCAAACGCTCGTTCAAGCACCTTGAGGTTGGCAATCTGGCTGGTGAGCCGTTCTTTTTCTTCAAGCTTGACGGCTTTTTGTTCGCGCTGCCTGTCGAGCACGTCTACCTGGTTGCGGGTGTAACCGACACTGCTCAGGGTCTGGTTGACCTGTTCCTGGATCTCGTAATACTCACGCTCCAGTTTGCTGAAATCGGGCAACCCGGCGGATTCCTCGGCCAGTTTCTTTTCGGCTGCATGGTATTCCTGTTCAAGGGCTGCCACGTGCTTTTCATTCTTATCGATGGTGTTCTCGAGTTCCTTGATTTCCCTCTCAAGGGGAACAAGGGCAGCCTTGGCCTGTTCAAGCTCCAGGCGCTGTTCCTGGCTGTTGCGCCCTTCGAGTTCGGCATTGCGCACGGCTTCATGCGCGGCCGCGTCATACCCGAGTTCTTTCAAACTGGCATCGATTGCCGCCAGTTCCTTGCGAGCTTCCAATGCGTAATTATCCGTGAGCAGGAGATCGTTGATCTCTTCGAGGCGTTTCTGACCAGTTTGCATCCAGTGAGTTAGATCTTTTCGGTTTCTGGCGAGTTCATTGGATTTATTATCAAACAAGCGTTGTTGGAGTTTTAACTCGGCCTCCACCCGCTGAAGGTTAGCCAGGGCGGTTTCCTTTTCGCGGTATTCGATGTCGCACTGTTCGATGGTCTTTTGATTTTCGCGATAAGTGTCGCCCTTGACTTTGCCTCGCGCATTGAGGTCATCAATCAAACGGTGACGCTCGCCTGAGTTCAACGGTTTTTCACAGGTGGGACACGCTGCCCCTTTGGTTTCTTCAAGGCGTGTTCTCCGCTCGATTATTTCGTCCATTTCAGCTTTGAGTTGTATGTTTTCGGCTTTAGCGCGGGCTTTCACATCCACGAGATCGTGCATTTCACGTTCGATTACCGAACGGGCATCAAGCTGCCGGGTGAGTTCGGCAATAGAGGCAGCATACCCTTCCACTTCTTTTTCCAGTGAAGAAAGCTGGGCTTCGAGAGTTCTGTTTTCTATCTTTTTCAATTCAAGTGCATCAAACTCAACCTGCAGGCGTGCACGTTCACTTTCGATGATGAGCAGCGGTGCCTGGCGTTTGTTTTCATATTGATGAAAATTTGAAGCAATTGCCTCCCAATCTGTAAGTGCCTGGCGGGCAGCCTCCCAGCGCTCAACCGCCTGGTTGATTTGGTCTTCGTGTTGGATCTTTTCCAGGTGGTTCTTTTTTTCATTACGGCGCTGGTTCAGGTTGTCCACGCTCCGGTCAAGTTCGGCCTGCAGGCGGTGAATCTCGGCAAGCTGTCTTTCCAGCGCCCTGCTGTCATTGGCAACGCGGTCGACCAGAAGACGCTGTTGATCGAGGAGAGCCTTCCGTGCGTCGCAAAGTTCCTTCTTTTGCGCGAGTTCTTTTTCCAACTCGGCCAGGCGAGATTTGCGAATATTTTCTTCCATTAATTCCGCTTCGATCTCTTCGAGTAAACCATTCACCACGTCGAGATCCGTTTCCAGGCCGCGGCGCCGTTTTGAGGTTTCTTCCCTGTATGTTTCCCAAATGTCCAGTCCTAGAATTCCCGAAAGGATACGCTTGCGGTCTCCCGGTCGCTGCTGTGCGAACTGGTCGGCCTTACCCTGCAGAAAAAATGAAGCGTTAATGAATGTGTCATAATCGAGATGAAGCGTATTGCGAATTCGATCCTCGGTGGCCCGTAAACTGGGCTCGGTAAGAGGAATCCATTTTCCTTCGGTATCCCGGATGCGGAATTCAAGTAAGGTGGTCTTGTCGCGGGTCTTGCTGCGCTGGACCTGGTAAACCTGGTTTTCATAATTGAAATCTAGGATGACTTCGGCGGTGTCAGCATGCTGGTTGATGACGGCATCATCCCTGCGGCGGGCTTCACCGAAAAGTACCCAGGTGATGGCTTCAAGCAGCGAAGACTTACCAGCACCATTGGCACCGGATATACATGCCAGGTCAAAATCAGAGAAATCGATTACGACCTCGTCGTTGTACGAAAGAAAACCGCTGATCTGCATCCGGTCAAGGATCATGCACCCTCCTGTTCATCCTCTGCTGCAATGTTATCCCGGGAAACCAGGACCTTGTCCACCCGGTGCTGGTCCATATCCACCACTTCAAAACGCAAACCCTGCCATTGAAAACGCTGGCCAGTGGTTGGAATGGAGCCAAGTTGATTGATAATGAAACCGCCAACGGTCTGGAAGCCGACTTTTTCTTCTTCAGGAAGTTCATCGATATCGAACAAGTCTTTAAATTCATCGATGGGCAGTAAACCATCCAGCAGATATGAGCCGTCTTCACGGCGCACGATCTCTGCTTCGCCTTTGTTATCCAGTGAGGAAAGATCGCCGATGATCGTTTCCAGCACGTCGAAAAGGGTGACAAACCCAAGCACACCGCCGTATTCATCAATTACCAGGGCTTCGTGTACCCCGCTTTCACGTTCCATTTCCAAAACGCGAACAGCCTGGGTGTTTTCGGGTACGAAGAGCGGTTTCTGCACCAGCTCCTGGATATCGTAGGAAGTTCCGGTGAGGTGTTTCTCAAGCAGATCCTTGGCATTGAGAATGCCAATAACGTTATCCAGCGACCCCTTGGCGACCGGGAAGCGGGAGTATGGACTTTCGAGCACCTGCTGCAGGATCTGTTCCTTGCTGTCGTTCAGGTCCAGCCAGTTGATTTCGGTACGCGGGGTCATAATGGCGTTGATCGAACGGTCGTTCAAACGGAAAACCCCTTCAACCATATCCTGCTCTGCTTCGCCAAAGACACCCACCTGGGTACCCTGGTCGATCAGTACCTTGATCTCCTCTTCAGTAATGGGTGGCTCGAGGGAAGGTTTAACCCCCAGGATGCGCATTCCCAATTCGGTCGACGCGGATAATAACTGAATCAGGGGGGAGGTGAGCCAGGAGATGAAACGCATGAACCCCGAGACGCGCGAAGCAATCCTTTCAGGATTATTCAGTGCCAATTTCTTGGGGATGAGTTCGCCGAGCACCAGGGAGAAGTAGGTGGTGATGAGAACAACGATTGTCAGCGATATCGGGGAGGCATATTTTGTCAGCCACGGGATATTTGCAAGAACGGTCGTCAGGCGTTCAGCGAGGGTGGCACCTCCAAACACGCCGGTGAGCATGCTGACCAGGGTGATGCCGATCTGCACCGCAGAAAGCAACTTGCTGGTGGAGTGCGTCAGTTCGAGTGCGGTTTTAGCGCCTTTGTCTCCTTCTTCTGCGTGCTGTTCCAGGCGCACCTTGCGCGCTGAAACGAGGGCAATTTCTGACATGGCAAAAAAACCATTGCACAAGATCAGAATAAAGATGAAAAGAATTTCAACAAAAATATTAGACATTTACTGGTTCTCTTCTTCAAGTGTTTCTGTAGTTTCAGCACCGGAAACGGCTTGAATGATCGAGGATGCCATTGCCTGTAGACTCTTTAATTCCTGGGGGCTGGTATGAACGGATTTCCAATACGTTTCGAGCAGTTCCAGCGGGGTCAGGCTGGCAATTGTTTGATCGTGGGGTAGCCGCAGGCGGGCTTCTTCTTGCGGACGGCGGATCAGATGAAACTCGAGCGCTGCAGCGCATTTATCCCGCAGCAGAGGTTCATCGATGAACATATCCAGGTCGCGCGGATATTCGATGGATAACCGGATGATGGCATCAGGAATTCTATCCTCAGGAGGAAGGCTGGATAGTATCTTTTCCATTAGTCCTTCCTTTTCCTTGACCTTTACCAGTTTATCGTAGAATCGGCGCCCATCGAGTTTCTTAAACTGGAAGGTGGTTTTTCCTTTTTCCACCTCTGCGATGACGTATCCTTTGTCATCGGCTGCTTCACCAAAATCCACGCGTTCAATCGAGCCGGGGTACACCACCGGTGGATGAAGCCCGGGATTCAAGTCCTGGTGCTTGTGGATGTGCCCGAGGGCAACATAATCGAGGCGGGGGTCCTTCACCAGGCTGCCAGGGAGGACGAGGTCTTTACCGAGCATGACTGTGCGCTCATTACCATAGACTGCTCCCTGCACCGAACCATGCGCCACGAGAACGGCCGGTAAGGCTGGATCAAGCGTATTCAGAAAATCATCAAAGACATTGCTGATGCGTTTTTCGAGTTCCTCGTTGGTCTTGTCACCGCTGCCGGTGGAGTATTCGAGATTAGCCATCATCACCGAGCGGAAGATCCACGGCAGAGCCAGAACCTGGAGAGGCAACCCCCATAGGTCCTGCGGGGTCAGTAATTGTGGTTTGTAAAGCACCTTTACATTGGGCACCTGGAGGGTGTCGAACTCCTGAAGGGTGCTGGCGCGACCGCTGGCGGGGCTGATATCATGATTGCCGGTGAGCAGCAGGGAGGGGATGCCGGCGGCGGAAAGCCTGATGATGCGCCTGCCCCATTCGCGCTGAAACGTCGGTGAGGGGGTGCGGTCCTTGTACGCATCACCGGAGAAGATCACCAGGTCGGCCTTTTCACGGATCGCGGCGTCGATAATCTTATCAAGAGCAGCCAAAAAGTCTAAAACGCGAATGGGCAGCCCTGTATCCGGATCGTGCCTGCCGTGGGTGGCGATGTCGATATGAGCGTCTGCAAAGTGAAAGATCTTAACCATGCTTTTTCCCCGATGATCCTTTTCTAGTTGTCATGATTACGGTGTCTCTCCCAATTGCTGCATTTGGTAGAGGCTGGGTCCAAAATTTTCATGCACATCGAGTGCCTTGCGGAAATCGGCGACTGCAGCATCGCGGTCACCCAGCGCCAGTTTAGCCAATGCACGCCAGTGATAACTTTCTTCCAGGACTGGTTCACTCATGGCATCCAGCGTGTGGTCGGCCAGGTCGATCACGTCTTGGTAGCGGCCGGTGTAGTAGTATGCGTAATACGGGCCGGTCTGGTACCAGAGCATGCGCCAGGGGCGCGAAGGGGTGTCGATATTGGGATATAGACTGTAAGCTGTATCGTAGGCGCTGGCTGCCCCTGCATAATCCTGCAGGTAGACCAGGCTGGTACCGGTATTGAACCAGGCAAAGAAGACATCACGCGTATTGGTGAGAGTCATAGTTTCCTTGACTGCACGCTGGTAAGCGGTCTGGTAAGCCTGTTTTTCATCTGCCAACGGGCCGAGGGTGTTGAGAACGTCATTTTGTTTTTCGGGCGGATAGACCACCAGGAACACAAAATTGAACGCGCGCCAGTTCTTTTCCATATCTGCATAGGTCACCTCAAACCCCGGGAGGGAGGTGTCATAATCTTCATGCACTAAAAGATATGAATCCTGGGTGATAAAAAGCTGCCTGGCGTCATCATAGCCGATGATCAGGTTGAAATGTCCCATCCAGCCTTCATTTTTAAGGTCTGCCGGTTCAAAACCTTTTTCAACCAATACCGGGAAACCAGCGTTGACAAGAGATTTGAGGGTCTGTAAATCACCACCCATGCGCACCAGAGCGTTGTAATCGGTATGGTTATTGACGAAATCGACCATCTCATACGGCATGACGTTCTTGTCGCGTTGGTTCGGTTTTAAAACGGCCGCAGTATCCACCTGGGTGTGACCCCAATTATAGAAGGAGAGATTCATTGAAAGGGTTGCGGGGCCGCAGTTGTTCCACAATTGCGGTTCAGGAGTAATCCCGTCCAGGTAAGCATACGGCGGCAGCGGTGTGGGTGTGGGGGAAGGCTGGGCAGTGGGGGCGGGCGTGGCTTGCGTTGCCGTTGGCGTTGCCAGTGATGATTGAATGGTGGCAGCTACTGACGTGGCGACATACCCCGGGTCGCTTTCACTGGGAGTGAACACGGCCTCAGCTGGTGGGAAGAGAGCATACTTAATATCCGCGTAGATCTCGCGCCCATAGTAAATTGCCCGGTCCCATACTGGCGGTAAAACCAGAAGGATGCCGCAGATGACCAGTGCAGTGCCAAAGCCAATGAGAATCTTAATGCTTTTCTTCATATAAAGGGATTATATCATTGCAGCCAATGGGGCTTGTTCGAGAGAATCAGTCGATGCAAAGACCGTCCATTTCAGGATCGCTGTAAGCATCAATAGCCTCAGAGAATGTGAGCGTACCGTCTTTACTGACCATGAGATCCACGCTTCGAACCACGTGAGGGCCGCAGCCGCAAAGGAAAGTATCGAAGAGGTGTACGCGATAACCTTCACCGGTCTGGGTCACATAGGTTTCCTCGAGTGTGTCGGCATACCATTTCAGGTTGGATGATTCATGCAGGTTGTAGACAGCAGTAAGTCCAGTGGCTGCTACGGCAAAACTGAGGGCTTCGTTTTCAGATTCAATGGGTGCATAGAGAGCTGCCAGTTTATCCTGCGAATCGATCAGGTGAATTTCGCCATTGACAAGAACCAGGTAGCGGACGTATTGCTGGATCATGCAGCTTTTTACATAGACGGATGGCAGTTCATCCTCAGCGCTGAATCCGTTTGTGTTGGCTACCGCCAGCGGCAGGGAGGGATCCAGCCCGGCCAGCATGTCAGAAGGTTTGTTAATGTAATCGATTGGATACTCAAGGTTGCGGAGGTTTTCAGGGAGACAGGCAAGGTCGTTGAAGCACCCCAGGCTCTCGAAATAGGAATTGTCCATTTTTAATTCAGGGGCAGCGTGCTGGATTACCCTCTTCGAAATGGATCCCGGGAAAACACCGCAACCAGCCAAAATCATCATGATGGGAATCAAAACCCAGGAGATGCGCTTCATACCTTCCTCCTCAAATATATGTAAATTGTAGCAAAAAGCAGAGGTTTAATCGGGGGGAAGCGGGTGCTGCTGGAAGAACTTCCACATGATTTCCGTAGCTGAAATCGAATGGTCTGTGTATCCCGCGATCCATTCAGGGAGGGGATTGCCGCCAGGCCAGGTATAACCTCCGCCGTGGATGGTATAGAAGATGACAGGTGCATTGAAACTGCAATTGGGATACTCTACACCGGTGACGGAGTCGCTTTCTAGGAGTGTTACGGGGGCGTCATCACAGCCGTTTAAATCAGCGCGTTCTCGCATCCAATCAGCGACATTCGGAAATGGCGCATCAAAGTGTCTGGAAGGCCCGCCGGTATACGGTACGATCGGGTCTTCAGTACCGTGGAAGGCGATCATTGGCACCGGCCGGCTTTGACAGCATGACTCGAGAGGGAATAAATATGCACCGGCCACACCGCCGACCGCCGCCACGCGCTCTGAGAGCCTGCAGCCCATGACGACAGACATCCCGGCACCGTTGGAAAGGCCATTAATATAAATTCGCCGCGGATCGATGTTGTACTGCTTCTCCAATGAGTCGATCAGCCCGGTGAGGAAGATCACATCCTCTTCCGAACCACTGATTCCCATGGCGTTGACTGGGATGCGCCAGCGTTTGGGGAACCCTGTACCGGAGGGATATACCACGATGAATCCCTCGCGGTCGGCCAGGTCGTTCCAGCGGCTGGTTTGCATCTGGTTCTGCGGCCAGCTCGCGAACCCGTGAATGCTTACTACGAGCGGTGATGGAACGGACGGATCGTATGTTTCTGGTACGTGGAGGAGATATTTCCGCTCAACGCCGGAAGAGATCAGGCTGCCATTCGTGCGGTTCATAACGGCGAGATATCCGAACAGAAGGAGAACAAACAGGACTGCCAGGCAAATCAACCCCGCCAGGGCAAGGCCGATCCATTTCAAGATCACGGAAGTTGAGATCCCCGGTCTGTTCATCACTAGGCTTAGGTCTCTTTCTCGCCGCGGTCTTCGGGTGTTAGCGAGGCGCGCGAGATATCGCGCAGGCGGTTGACGCCGGTGAAGAATTCGCGCATGATCACCAGCGACAGATACTTGCCAACCGGTGTGGGAATGCTGCGATTGGATTTTTCGAACGCTCCCATGAGGTTGAAAAACAGCATTTCAAGCCATAATCCGCGCCAGGTAGGAATGTGAAACCGTTCCATAAACTTCTCGCGGTCGAAATTCAATCCAAAGAGAGACATCATCATGGTGTAGCGCATCTGCTGGTGACGGCTGAAGGGCTGCCTGCCGGTGATGCCCATTTTGCCAGATGCAATCCGGCGGTCATATTCGTTCAGCGAGAAGGTGCTGGCGTAGAGCGTGCCGTTGAGGTAGGAAAAGACGCCCGATCCAACCCCTACGTATTCCTCGGTATCGACGATGTACTCATCGATCATGTGCGTGCCGTTGCGTGCAAAGGTCCATGCCGATATGGCAGAGAAATCCCGGCTGAGACCCTCGGTGATGATGCGGTAGTAATCAGCTTCACGACCAGTTTTCAGTTCACCCACGCTATTTGCCATGGAAATCTTCACTGACGGCGAGGTCATCAGTGGGTAAAAAGTGACTTGCTGGGCACCAGAATCGATCGCCATGTGAATGTCACTGCGCAGGATTTCCGGTGTCTGGCTGGGAAAATTGAAGATCATGTCCACGTTCAATGACTGGAAGAACGGAGCAGCGTAGCGGATGCTCTCCTGGATGTGTGCACCTGAACCAAACTTGTCATAGCGGTTCATCTGTTTTAGCAGGGTGTCGTCGAAGCTCTGTACGCCAACCGAAAGCCGCTGTACCCTGTCCTTGATCTTTTCAATCACTTCAGGAATAAGGTGATTGGGGTTGGTCTCACAGGAGACTTCCTTGATTTTGAAAAGCTCGCGAGCCAGGTCGATGGTTTGAACCAGTTCATCGAGCATGATGGTGGGCGTACCGCCGCCAAAATAGAGTGACTCGAATTGGTATCCCTGGCGCGCAAGGATGCGCATTTCCTCGCGCAACGACTGGAAATATCGGGCAGCGCGTGCTTTATTGAGCACGAAACGGTTGAAAGAACAGTATGGGCAAAGGCTCTCGCAGAAGGGCACATGTGCATACAGGGTATAAGCGTGACCTGGTTGAGGCGGTGGAACGATGGATAGATTCGCGGGTTTCAGCGATAGATATTGTTTGGACGCAACCTTCAAGAATGCGGTGAGCAGCCTCTCCGCAGAACGCACGGGCAGGGTAGGTATGAATGCTTCTGCTGGTGACGATGGGTGAGTATCAGCGGAGGGCGTGTTGGGAGATATTGTCATCGGTTCTTCTTTCGCGTTTTGAAGTGAATACCGGCAGCCTTGGAAAATTTTACCATGCCTGGATTGCCGTTTCAGGATCAAGCCGTGATCGATAGCTCGAAGCGATCCTTTCTATATGCGCGAGCGGTACCACTCCAATAATTCTTCCGGCACCAGGCGGTAAATCCCATTCAGGCAGTCCTCGATCTCGATCCATACCGCATCGAAGGTTTCCCCTGAATCCTCGCGGAGGGAGTAGGTTCTGCGGTTGTAAAAATCGGGATCGGTAAACCGGGCAGGATATATGTAATCGATCTCGTGGCCGGTAACGCCATCGCAAGAGAAGATGTTTTCCACGATCAAAGGGTCACCGGTAATGGTGATCGTCGTATCCAATTCTTCGGTTATTTCCCGCAGTAGCGCATCCACGGTTCTTTCACCAAAATTAACACTGCCGCCGATAGGGCGGTAATAGTCGTCACCCTTTACCGAATCGTGATTCTTGACCACGAAGAGGGAATGGTCTTCTTCGATCCAGGCAAGTGTTTTCAATCTGATCAAATTGGATTCCTTCATAAGGGTGGCTTTTTAATAGGGGTAGTTAATTATATTTTCGTCCGGGAAAAGAATAAAGCGAAAAAACCGAAAAGGACGAATAGAACGAACTGAAAAAAAAGAATTAGCTGTAGGCGGGTACTTTTTTAAAGAGAAATAATATCTTGAATATCGGGAAAAAACTGCGATAACGAAAGTGCCGAAGTAATCATACCGATGAATCCCTTCTCGAGTAAACGGAAAGAGATCTCATGAACGTTCTAATACCTTGTTGACTTTCGTTATATTGTTTGCTACTATAATACTGTAAATTTTCATTATTATGAAATTGAGGAATTATGAACTCGTTAGGAACCCGCATTAAAGAACTGCGTCAAAACAAGGGTCTTACCCTTGAACAGGTGGCGACCGAAACCGGATTATCTGTATCGTTCCTCAGCTTGCTTGAGCGGAACAAAGTCTCTATCAGCGTCGACAATCTTGAAAAGCTGGCTCGTTATTTCGAAGTACATATCGTCCATTTCTTTAATACGCCTGAAGAAAGCTCGGTTCAAATCACGCGCAGGGAGCAGATTATCAAGCACATGGGTGAAAATCCGGGTCAGGCAGCTGTAACCTTACTGACTAATAGTGCTAACAACCGTATCGAACCACTCCTGGTAAAGATTGCACCTAGCAAAGAGGAGCCCCATTTCAGGCAGCACGAAGCCGACATGCTCCTGTACATATTGGATGGAGAGGCATTATTGGTCTCAGAAACCGGCGAGGAGACCCAATTGCATCAGGGGGATCTTGCTTATTATGTAAATTTTCCCCATCGCAGGATGGTCAATGCCAGCAAGGATGCTCCTCTGCTCTTCATTTCAATCACAGCACCGCCTACCAGTTCACTGGACGATTTGATCCAGGCACGCAAAGGATCCTGGGTAATGACAGAAAAATCCATCTAGGAGGAGTAATGTTTTACGACGAGTTTCATAATCACAAGTGGGCAATAAATTTGAAACACGCAAGAGAGTTGATTAATCAGAAGCGATTGAATGAATTTTATTATGGCGAAGATTTGCCAAATGGAGATGTTTATCCAGGTATGCGCGTGATGGCTGCATACTGGACCTCAGTTGAACATGAGATGAAGCTTCGTCGAAAGACACTCCTGAAAGGTGCGAATCACCAGGACTGGGAATCTGATCCGGAACTTGTTGATCAGGCCAGGATATTCCATGATCGCTATATAGCTGACATGAAAGAGTTGGTTCGCCGGGAAGGGATTGTTCCAGAGGAACGGATTGACGCATTAGCCGCAAAAGGCTGGGAAACCCCTGCTGATTGGGCAGAAGTGATGCGCGCGCGGCAGCAAACTACCGTAAAGCAGCTTGAAGATCAGAACCTGGATGAAGAAGTTGTTGAAGCCTGGTTCGATTCCTGTCTCCGATCAGTTTCCAATTACAACCGCTATCTCATCTGGGGTGGAGTGAATGCATCCGCATTGGTAAGAAGAGAAGGTCAGGGAGCCTTAAAAAATGCAGTTGATGCCACCGCTGAAAATTTCATGTGGGAGATCAGCAAGGAATTCTTTGCCACCGTCCTACCTGCTGCCGGATTCGAGGATATCGGCGACCTGATGGAACTGGGATTGCGTGGGATGTTTGCTGACCAATACTATGTTAAAGGTGAAGACCGAGAAGAAGGCGAGAAAACCATCCGCACCAGTATTTTGAAGAACTGTGAACTGGCCGGGATTTATCACCGTGTTGAACAATGGACAGGACTCCCTCCTTTCTCCATTGGTTATGGTATCTGCCGGTTCGATGAAGTCCATGGGCAGGCGACCATGATGATCACCATGCCGCCCATGGTCTCACCTCAATACAAGCTCTTGAAATCCCTTGCCATGCATCCTGACGCAAAAGAATGCATTTTCGAACTTATGACAGTTCCTGCAGACGATATGGAACGCATTCTAACCGTTCAGGAAAAAGTGTTTGGACCCGCCGAATAACAAAATTCAATTTTTTGATCAAAAACAAAAACAAAGGAGAAAAAAATGGCAACAATCAAGGAAGTCATCATGAGCTTACCCACCCTTTTCAAACCCGAAAAGGCAAAAGGATGGAACCGTGTCATTCTCTTCGATCTCCAGGGAGAAGAGCCTTCAAAATGGACGCTTACCATTGAAAATGGTGTTGCTACCGTTGAAGAAGGTTCCACCAAACCACCCAAACTGACCATCTTGGGTAACAGCGAATACGTTGTTCAAATGTTCACTGGTGAAACTCCTCCAATGAAACTTGTCAATGCGAAACTTCTTAAAATGCAAGGGCCCATGATGGACTCGATTGCATTTTCCGGGCTTTGGAATTTACCTAAAAAATACTAACCCATCACCAACCAGGGAATAAATTCGATTTATTTCCTGGTATTTATTTTGAGGAGGAAGATTTGCAAACAGGAATCATCTCCTACGGCGTGGCGCTTCCAAAGTATCGCATTGAAGCCAATGAAATATGGAAGGTATGGAAAAACCTCGCCACAAGTTTCTTTGATATGCTCAGCATCGGTGAGCGCGGAGTCCTTGGACCAGAAGAGGACACACTTACCCTTGCAGTTGAGGCCGCAAAAAGAGCACTTGAACGAAGCCATGTTCCAGTTGAAAAGATTGGAGCTGTTCTCCTCGGCAGCGGAACCAGCCCTTACTCCACGAAGGCTGCTGCCACCGTCATGGTTGACGCCCTTGGCTTACCAAATTCAGTGATAGCTACAGATATCCAGTGTGCAGATAAATCCGGTAGTACAGCCCTGTGGTTGGCGGCCGGTATGATCGAGTCTGGAATGATCGATTACGCACTGGTGATCGGTGCTGATACCCTCAACCGCCACACCCAACCCGGAATGGTGCTGGAATACGTTGCTTCTGCGGGCGCAGTCGCTTTTGTCTTGGGTAAGGAAAACCTGATCGCTGAACTTGAAGGTTTGGCGACACACGCTCACGACCAGAATGATTACTTCCGCATTGAAGGCGAGCGCTTCATCCAACCCGGAGCAGGATTCTATGGATGGGTGGCAAACTGGGGATTGCTGGATCATGTGGTCCCGGCCGGGAAAGCTCTCTTTGAGAAACTTTCTCTCAAAGCTTCCGATTTCTCCAAATTTGCCGTGCCGCAAAAGACCGGATTACGTCCATTGATGACCATGGGCAAGCTTGAACTCGATATGATGCAGGTGCTTCCTTATGTGCTCACCGCACAGATCGGCGACTGCGGTGCAGCCGGCGTCCTGCTATCACTTGCCCACATCCTTGACTTTGCTGAACCTGGTGAACGCATCGGCGTGATCGATTACGGTGCTGGTGCCGGTTGTGATGCCTGGTCTCTCGTGTGTACCAACGCCCTGGCTGAACGCCGGCCGGAAGCGGGTATGGTCATTCAACTTCTGGATGACAAGATTATGGTTGATTACGCGACCATGTCCAAATTCGAACAGAAGTACATACAGTCACCGCATCGTCTTTCTAACTTCTATTAGGCCGGAGACCAAAATGGGAAAAATTCTACGTAAAGTAATGATGATTGGCGGCGCGATAACTCCCCCCAGCATCCCCATGGATTGGACCTGGCGTCAATTGGCAACTGAAGCATTCTGGAACGCACTAAAGGATGCCGGGGTTGCCGTAAAAGATGTCGATCTGGTTGCATGCAACTATAACGACCGTGCCATCGCTGATTCGTCCCCCGGTTCACAAATTGCCGAGGCTCTTGGTGTGATCCCTAAACCGGTGATTCCGATTGCAAATGCGTGTGCAGGAAATGGTATCGCTTCTTATACCGCCTGGAATGCAGTGGCATCCGGACGCTGCGATATCGTTGTTTCCATGGGTTTTGCTCGTTCCGACAACTATGACGCTATGGAAGCCATGAATACCCAGGGAAATTATGTTGATTATGATTTCATGATGGGTATGACACATATCAATTATGGTTCTATGCGGGATTCGTATTACCGCAGGAAATATGATGTACCCGTCAAGGCTGCCGGTCAATGGGCTTATAACTGCAACTGGTATGCCCGGCGCAATCCTTTGGCCGCAAACTACAACAAACCTATGCCCGTGCTCGAGGAACTCTGTGCAGATACTCCTGAGGCCGATCGCGACAGACAGGCAACCAACCGTGGCGGCGTTGCTTCTGCAATGGTTTTTGTGGGAGAAGAACTCGCAAAAAATTTCACCGATAAACCCGTGGTCTTTGATGTCGCTTACGCTTTCAGGCCTCCCTATATCGGCAATTTCTTCAACTATCCCATTGAAAGTATGAAGGATTTCGATATGGCTGAGCTTCCTGGTTTGATGTCAGCTGCCAGGGAAGCCTATTCAGTTGCGGGGATCAAGAAAGACGATATCGATCTTGTGCAGGTGCATGATCTTACAGCCTATGAAGGCATGATGGCAATAGAAGCACTTGGTATCTGTGAAATAGGCAAAGGGAAGGATTATGTTCTCTCAGGCGGTATGATGCTTGAAAGCAAATGTCCGATTAATACTTATGGCGGAGGTCCGGCTTTCGGGCATGGTTCAGCAGGATCAGATTTCCAGGCAGGCGTTCTCGAAAACTACCTGCAATTGCGAGGTCAGGCAGGAGAACGGCAGGTAAAGGATGCCAAAGTTGGCGTGAATTCGTCATACGGTACACACCATTCCCTCGATGTGGTTGGTGTGGTTCAGAAGGGATGGTAGAGAATGGGTGAACAATTCACTGAGCAATTTGTGAGATTGGATACTTTTTCGAGTGCCCTTTGGTACCGTACCAAAGCCGGCCGCTACCGCCTGGAAGGTACCAAATGCAAGACTTGCGGAACTGCGTTCTTTCCGCCACGCACCGGCTTGATCTGCCCGGTGTGTCATGATCGTGCCATGGAACCTTATCAGTGTGCACAAAAGGGTGAGATCGTTACCGTTGCATTAGATGATGTAGGTTTCCCGGCATTGGGTTACGGTGATTACATGCCGCGTATCCAGGCGATCATTCGGCTGGATGATGGAATCCACATCATGGCAGATGTCATGCAGGTCGCAGATGCATCAGATGTAAATCCCGGCAGCCGTGTGAAAATGGTCTTGCGGAAGCATAAACGCGAGGACACAGGCGCATGGGTTTACGGCTTCGGGTTTATCCTGGACAACTAAATCTCAAACAGGGATGAAGATGGCTCTTGGTCTTCATCCCTGTTTCTTTCATTCGTACAGGGATGGGAAATATGAGCACGAACGTTCAAGACAGCAATGAAGCAAAAGGATTAAAGTGGGGACCGGTGCTTCTTCAGCAGGGGGTAAGACCAAAGAACATGACTGTGTATGTTCTGGGTGCACTGTTTGCCATGCTATTCTCGACATTTGTACCGCAAGCCCAACCTTATATCTTAAATGAAATTCTTCACATCCCCACCGGTGAGCAGGGTGTACTCAGCGGCACCTTGGGACTGGCTGCCACCATCGTGGGTTTGATCATGCCAAGTCTTTGGGGAACAATATCTGATAAAGCAGGGAGAAGGATCGTTTATGCAATTGGTCTGCTGATCTCGGCCGCTGGGATTGCCATTTATCCCCTGTCTGGCACGGTTGTTCTGCTTTTCATCAGCCGGATGATTTTCTCGGCAGGATCGAATGCTTCCACCACCATGAGCACAGCCCTGCTTGCAGATTATGTGGATAACAAAGATCGCGGCAAAGCTTATGGCATGGTTGCCATGAGTTCCGGAATCGGCGCTTTGCTGACCGTTTTCGTTTTTCTAAAATTACCCGATGTGTTTGTGAAAGCCGGTGCAGATGCACAGATGGCGGCCCGTTACACCTATTGGATCGTTGCGGCAGTTGGCATCCTCGCCATGTTGACCATCCTTACGGGGTTAATGGGCAAAACAAAGACCCAGGCGGAAGAAAAACGCAGCGCCCTGCAGATCGCCAGGGAAGCCCTTAAAGCGGCCAGATCCGATCCGGGTATTTTCCTCGCGTATGGTGTGACCTTTGCTGCAACCGGCGCCATTACCGTAATCGGAACCTTCTTCACTTTATGGATTACAACCTACGGAACCACGTACGGCGGTCTGACAAGTTCAGAAGCTCTTGCACGGGCTGGAATGATCATGGGCATGACCCAGATCATGGGATTGATTTCGGCTCCAACTTTTGGCATGCTTGCGGATAAGATCAACCGCTACCTTGCTGTGGTGATCGCAACAGGTTTGACAGCCATCGCTTACGCCGCTACCTTGCTGATCTCCAATCCGCTAGCCGGGATCATGATCGTTCTCGGGCTCTTCCTTGGGTTCGTTCAGATCAGCGGTGTCGTCACAGGCGGAGCATTGATTGCCCAACAAACCCCCAATTCTGTCCGGGGCTCGGTGATGGGATTTTACGGCTTTTGTGCTGCTTTGGGTACGATGCTTGCTTCAGTTTTGGGAGGATTTCTATTTGATAAGTGGATCCCCCAGGGTCCATTTGCCCTGTCAGCCTGCATGAGCCTTCTGGTGTCGATCTGGGGACTGGTTGTATTCATCAAATCAAGGAAGGATAAATAAAATGAATGAGACGTATTCGATTGGCCTCGCACTGATGGATTATGTTCCAAATTTTGCCTTCTTGATCGGGGCATACTTTTTAGTCAAGATTATTCTGATTGCCCGCACAAAACGCTGCGCCAGGATGGTTATGACTGGTTCCATTCTCATTGCTCTTGGAGGACTGCTCAAGGCCACCTGGAAACTTCTATATGCCGCCAATGTTGGTGATTTCCAGTTGATGAGTCAGATTCAATTTGCACTGATTGCACCTGGTTTTCTCGCCCTTGCGGTAGCGGTCATCCTGTTGTCTCGAAAACGCTCGAAGACCGTTCCTCTGGCTGCCGTCGCAGCCTGGAAGGTACCTTTGCTGGCCGTTATGACCATCAGCAGTATGGCAGCGAACGGGATTCTTACCTATATCTCCTTCAAACGGAAAGCCTTTGTGGCTGCCATTGGATTTATTCTCGCTTTCTTGGGATTGGTAGCAATGGGGGGGATGGCCAGTGCTACTCAGACCGTAGGTATGCAGTGGATTGAAGAAAGCATCAACTCTATCGGACAGCTCGGCTTCATGTTCGGCAGCATCCTGCTTCATAAAAACTACCTAACCTACGGTTGTGAAAGCGAAGAATGAGGTTTTAATGAAGCTGACAAAAGAACAAAAGAAATACGGAAAGCAGTTTGGATACGAGTTGCTTTTCAAAAACCAGCCGAAGCACGCAACCGGGAAAACTGGCGTCATCATTGCTGAAATGGGACTTCCCGAGGATTATGAAGCGGATTTCTACAGTCACTTCATGAAGCACGTATTTGAATACAGCGTTCCTTCATTCCTCGCAAAAATGATCCTGAGTGATAAAGGGATTGGCCTGATTGACCCGGACAATCCCCTTGCCCGTGATGAGTTTAGACCAAAGCAATTGGTAGATGCCTTTGGTTCTTACACGAACCGTGCTGGAACACCCTACGTTCAATGCCCTTATAAATGGATAAAGGCTAACCAAAAGAATCCTTGGGATCACGGTTATTTCCTTTATAAAGGAGATGGGCCTAATGGTTTACCGGATGTCTGCGATAAGGTGGGCGCAAAAATTGTCGGGCTTTATTACGGAAGACTGATTCCTGAAAAAAAGGTTTCCTGGCGAAGCCAGCTCCGCCTTGTTTATGACGAAGCAGTTTCCCGACTTGCCGGGAGAAATCCAAACGTGGTATTCAGGAATACCTACTACATGCATCCGGAATTGATCGAGAAAACAATCGAGGAATTGATCGATTTAGGCTGCGAAACGATCGTTTACCAGGGGATCAACTGTCCCCTTTATACCGACTTTGAGGATTATGGTTATGTTCTCCCCATGCTGCATGAATATGCAGCAGGTCGGGCCAAAGTGATCATGGCGGATCAACTCGGAAATCAACCCAGCTACGCCGAGGCGTATTTCGAGATTCTGAAGGACAGGTTGAAGGAGATTCCTGAAGGTAAAGATGTTTTGATCATTCTCTCAAGGCATGGTCATCCGTTCAAGAAAGAAACCCAGGATTCAAGAGCGTCCCTCTATCTCAAACCACTTGAGGAAGGTGTGCGCAAGATCATGGCCAGCTGGAAGGGAAAATGGGAAGTTGTCTGGACATTTGACGAATATGCCGATCCTTATTGGGATAAGCAGGATACCAAGACGGAAACCTATCAGGGTTATCGGAAAGCCATCGAGGAAGGTTATCACTTCGCTCTTGAACTGCCGGTAGAATTCCCGGCTGAAAATACAGATCTCATGATCTTTCATGCCATGAAGAAATTCACCGCTTTCGAATCATATAATCTGAATGATCCCATTCCTTATCCGGATTGGGAGAAACCGCTCGTGCGCAAATTCACTGAAGGTAAAACCACCGGTATCTACTGTGGAACGCCGGTGGGACCTTATCGGAAATACATCGTTGACGCAGTCATCAACTCAATCAGCGAAGTGATTCAATAATCTACGGGAAGGATCCTTCCCAAAATTGGAGGAAAAAATGTGTCATCGTTTTGACGGAAAAGTTGCCATTGTTACTGGAGCTGCATCAGGTATCGGTCAAACCACTGCTGTTCAATTTGCCAGTGAAGGCGCTAAGGTGACGATTTGCGATATCAATGAGGGTGGTTTGGAAGAAACCCGCAAGCAGATCGAAGCAGCGGGGGGGACTTGCCTGGTGAAGAAAGTGAATGTTCGTTCACAGGTTGAAATCGAGGATTGTGTCAGCTCGACCATTGAAAAGTTCGGCACTATCGATATCCTGGTAAACAATGCCGGTACTGGGCAGTTCCTGCCTTTCGCCATGATCGAAAATGATGAGTACGAACGCGTCATGGAAATCAACGTGAGGAGTATCTTTTTCTTCTGCCGTGCCGTTCTGCCAACCATGATGGATAAAGATTACGGAAAAATTGTGAATATTACCTCAATCATGGGTGAATCAGCCGGGCAGGGTCAATCCATCTACAACACCAGTAAGGGCGCGGCCAAGATGATGACTCAGGGGATTGCCGTGGATTGCTCAGGATACAATATCAATGTCAACGCAGTTGCTCCCGGAATGGTATTGACCGGCCTAACCCACAACATGCTTGGAGATCAGGATCAAGCACAATATTTCCTGGAGAAGATTCCAAAGCGTCGTATTGGGGAGCCTAAGGATATCGCAGCTGCGATCTTGTTCCTTTGCAGCGATGAGGCTTGTTACATCCACGGGACAACACTCCACGTGGACGGCGGGATGATGTGCACCAGAATGTAAAGGAACCAATCAAGTGAGCGGTGTACCAATCATCCTTGAGAGGTGAAGGATACGTCCATAATCTTAACAGGGGCAGGGTCAAGACCTGCCCCTGTTGTATCACTAAAACCAGTCGAGCCGGCAAAGCGGCAATAAACCACGCTTTATATAGGTGAAAAATAAAAGGGCAAACCCAAAAACCACCTCAGGCAATCGAAGAGTGATTTTTCAGGCACGAAAATATTTTCTGGCGTTTTTTAGCTGTAAGTTTTAATCAACCGAAAAACATCTTCGGCTGTACGCCGCAAGTTGGATTTGGCGTTCGCCAAGGCGTCTTCGAGCGAACTGACCTCCCGGCAGGTGGAAAAGAAAGCCGTGATACCGTCTTCGTACAGACTCTCGTATCCCGGTGTCAGCGCGCCGGAGATGGCTACAACCGGTACATTATTTGGTTTCGCCCGTCTCGCAATACCTGAAAGTGCTTTTCCCATCCCGCTTTGAGCATCAGAGCAGCCTTCTCCTGTGATCACCAGGTCGCACCCCTGAAGGTGATGGTCGAAACCATCGGAATCGAGAACGATATCCACTCCGCTTTTCAGTTGTGCATCAGTGTACGCAATAAATGGCGCGGTAATACCGCCGGCAGCTCCGCTGCCTGGAATTTGCTGCAGGTCGATCTGGCGCTCGCGGCGGATCACCTCGGCAAGATTTTCCAATCCTCTATCCAGAATTTCGATGTCCGAGGGAGACGCCCCTTTTTGCGGGCCGTAGATATATGCCGCTCCATTTCGGCCGTGCAGCGGATTATTCACATCACAGGCGATGGTGAATGTGGATTCCTTCAGTCCCTGTACCATTTCAGATACCTCGATGGTTGTCAGCCTGGCCAGGTCTTTGCCGCAGGTGATTGTCTGGCGGTTCGCATCGAGATAGCGGATCCCGAGCGCGGCTGCTGCACCTGCCCCGCCGTCGTTGGTCGCGCTGCCCCCTACGCCTAATATGAAATGCCTGCAGCCGTGCTGAAGTGCGTCCAGGATCAACTGCCCCATGCCAAAAGTAGTGGCCTCCAGGACGTTCCTTTCGTGAGTTTTCAGTAACGGCAGCCCTGAAGCCGCAGCCATCTCGATGACTGCTGTACCGTCCGCCAGGATTCCATAGTTGGCTCGAATGTCTCTCCAGAGGGGGTCCTTGACCGCTGCAAAGTATTTCGTTCCCCGCCCCGAAAACAGCATGGCATCCACAAATCCCTCTCCGCCGTCAGCGATAGGCATTTCTACCACCTCCAGGCCGGGGAACACAGACAGGGCGGCATCCTTTACGACCCCGCAGATTTCAATCGAGCTTAACGAGCCTTTATAAGAATCAGGAGCAATAATGATCTTTTTCATATCATCCTTAGCATCTTAATAGATTCTAGCATGAGCAGCCCTTTCAGACACACTGGCTGCCAGAATTTTGTAAATCTTGCCAGGAATACCGCTGTCATTGTTGTTTTTTAGCGCAAATTGAGGTTAAATCTATTTCAGGTGAGGTCACATGAAAAGTGATTTGATCTTTTGCTCGGTCATCTTCCCCGGCAAGGAATCCGAAACCAATGCCTTGATGCTGGCGGAAAGCATCCGCGCCTTTGGAGGAAAGTTTAATCGGCACCCCGTCTGGTTTGCTGTTCCTGAGAATGCTGAACCATTGTCTGTTACTGCACAAGAAAGGCTGCGTGAACTTGAAATCAAGTTGGTTCCTTTCCCTTTGAAACAGCCGTTTCCCCGCCTCTTTTTCAGCGAGGAATTGGCTGGGTTAGCGACAATGGAAGCATCTGCTGAAGGAGAGTGCGAGTTCCTCGCCTGGATGGACTCCAACACCCTGCTGTTAAACGAGCCGGCGGAAATTCTCCTGCCCCGGGGCAAGGTGCTGGGCTACCGTCCGGTGCATCACATGCTCATTGGATCCCGTTGTGATGCCCGCCCCGATGCTTTTTGGACGCAGATTTACCGGCATTGTAATGTGCAACCGGAACGCATCTTCCCAATGCTGCCCGTGGTGCAGGATATTCAGATGCGGGCATATTTCAATGCCGGGTTCCTGGTGGTAAAACCCGAAACAGGTTTTTTACGTCGATGGCAGCAGAGGTTCGTTGTCCTTGGCCAATCACCTGATTTTCAGCCGTTCTACCAGCAGGATCGGCGTTACCCGATTTTCATGCACCAGGCGGTGCTGTCAGGAGTGGCATTGAGCATGTTCGATCGCAATGAAATGCTCGAACTTCCCCGTACATACAATTACCCTGTCCATTTGTATGACCAGGACGGAACTGCCAATCGCCCCGCATGCATCGATGGACTGGTGACCATCAGGCACGAAGGATTCTACGAAGAAGAGGATTGGATAACCAGAGTGCCTGCTGGAGAGGAACTGAAGCAGTGGCTGAATAATAAACTGGCGGAGATTCATATATAATCAAGACAATTTGCTCGGTTCGTTATCTGATTTCAAATAGCTTCAAAAGCTATGACCAACAATAATTGCTTTTACATTGGTGAATGGAAAGGGAAGCATGGGAGATTATTTTGGTAAGCCGACTCGTACGATATCCAATGATTTATTGGAAATTGACTGTCTTGAATCCGCAGGGCCGCGCATCGTGAGCCTGCGCTACCGCGGATCTGCGAACCTGCTTGCGCAAGTTCCCGACCAAACGCGGGATACCCCCTGGGGGGTGTACCATTTTATAGGCGGACATCGTCTCTGGCATTCTCCGGAAGACATGCCGCGCACCTATGTGCCCGACAACGACGGCTGTACCTGTTCGCAAATTGCGGACGGCCTTTTGCTGGAAGGCAGGCTTGAGGAGGGCAGCGGCATCCGCAAACGCATCGAAATCCGCATCGACCCTACCCAGCCGCGGGTTCGTCTCATGCATACACTTTCCAATGAAGGATTATGGGACGTGCGGCTGGCACCCTGGGCGATTACCATGTTCCGTTTGGGGGGAGTGGTCACTCTTCCGATCCGCGCGGAAGGTGCTGCGAAGGAAGGTTTGTTGCCGGACCGGCCTCTTGTTCTCTGGCCGTACACAAAGATACATGACCCTCGTTTGAAATTGTCTGACGACCTTGTCCAAATCGATGCCCAACCAGGTGAACCGATCAAAATTGGCATGTTCAATCCCTGCGGCTGGATCAGCTACCAGATCGACGGGATCCTGTTCCGTAAATCTTTTGCCATCCACAGCGGCGAGGAGCACGCAGACTTCGGTTGCAACGCTGAGTGTTTCAGTGGCCCCGATTTTGTGGAGCTGGAAAGCCTGGGCCCTCTGTGCCTGCTGCCTGCGGGCGGGAAGGTACACTGGCAGGAGACTTGGGAATTGGGTGTTGCTTGAACGGAATCAGCGATTTGTGAGTTAACCAATCTAATGTGAACCACAGGTGAAATCCTCGGCCAGACTGCGCAGCCCGGTATCAGAAATCTGCATCACAATTGAAATACAGGGTGTATACCTGGAGGGCGAGATTTGCCGGGTTGACCCCCCCGATATTTCAATAGTAGACTGTTCATTCCGCGAAGCATTATCAGTCCATCTAGATTCACGGTTGGACGATTTCTAATTTAGGTTATCCTTTTTATGAATCAAAACAAAATCCTGTGTTCCTTTGATCATGCCCGTTTTGGCAAATTCCATGCCAGATTGATGATCCTGGCTGGGTTATGCTGGATTTTGGCGGCGTACGGTGTGACCATTGTCGGCTTCCTTTCTTCGTCCTTGCGGGCAGAGTGGCAGGTACCTGCCGGTGCCGTCAGCTTGCTGGCCAGTATCGGTATGCTGGGTATGCTCTTTGGAGCCGTTGCCATTGGAATCTTGTCAGACAAGTTGGGCCGGCGCAATATCCTGGTCTGGACGTTGTGCTATCTGGGAGCGGTATTCATTGCATCGTCGCTGGCCTGGAATTACCCTTCGCTTTTGGTGATGCGCTTTTTGACCGGACTGGGGCTGGGAGCCATTCTGCCGGTTACGTCCACACTGATCACAGAATTTTCACCCTCGAAATACCGCGGGGCCATGTCAGTAACTATGAACGCCTGTTGGGGGCTGGGCGGAACGCTTGCAGCACTGGCGGGATATACGCTGGTATTGAACCAGGGATGGCGGCCTGCCCTGCTGATCGGCGGGATCGCGCTCATCATCGGCCCGCTGGTACGCCTGCTGCTGCCGGAATCCATGCGTTTTCTGCTGGGCAAGGGCAGGGTGAAAGACGCTGAACGCGAATTTTCGCGGGTTCAATCACTGCTTTTAGCCGACAAACCGTTCGCGCCTTCGGATGGCAGTCTTCAGGCGAGCGTACAGAGCGGTCAAACTGGTGGAATATGGTCGGCACCTTTTGCCCGTATCACCTTTGCACTCTGGTTTCTATGGATTGCCCTCAATTTCTTCTACCAGGGCGCCTTTGTTTGGCTTCCCACTTTGCTCACCGGCACCCAAATTTCAGAGGGGCATTCTTTCCTGCTGACGATCCTCATCAGTCTTGGGCAGATTCCCGGAACGCTGATCGCTGTCTACCTGGCCGACCGCATGAGCCGCAGGAACCTGTTGTTTATTTCACTTGGATTGTTGACTGTGGGGACGGTTCTCTTTGGTATTTCTCAGACGGATGCCTGGGTGCTGGTGATGGGCTTCTTGCTGATGGTGTTCAACGGCATGGTCTGGGGAATTGCCTACCCTTTTTCATCGGAGTTGTATCCCACGCGCATGCGCGGAGCAGCGACTGGCTGGGCAACAGGCATTGGCCGGCTCGGCGGAGTGGCCGCGCCGCTGATGGTGGCCTGGCTGACCCAGGCTGGCGGCAGTATCTTCCATGTCTTCTTAATGCTGGCCTGCGCACTGTTTGTAACGATCTTCGTTCTTAATGGCATCAAACTTGAGACAACTGGCCGGTCGCTGGAAGAAATCTCTTCCGGCGGATAGCACCTTGGGTTGATCTGTAGGGTTTAAACAAAACAGTAGTAAACAAACTTGTTATAAAGAGATGGCGATCATGGAAAATCAATACAGGGTGTATCCGTACCGCTGGGTGGTTCTGGCTGTATTCATGCTCATTAACGTTGCAATTCAAGTTCTCTGGATTTCATATGCACCGATCACGGGATTGGCCGCCGCTTTTTACGGCGTGACGGATCTTCAGATTGGGCTGCTTGCCATGACCTTCATGCTCGCGTTCATTCCCCTTTCCATCCCCGTGTCGTGGGCCATCGACACTTTCGGTTTCAAGGTTACGGTCAGTATCGGCGCGGTTCTGATGGGTGTTTTCGGGGTTCTGCGCGGTTTGGCCGGGGCGGATTATACGCTGGTATTGATCAGTACCATTGGTATTGCCATAGCCCAGCCGTTCTTGCTCAATGCCTGGACGAAGATGCCGGCACAGTGGTTTGGAATTAATGAACGCGCAACGGCGGTTGGCCTCATCACCCTCTCGTGCCTTGTGGGCACAGCCCTGGGTATGGTGCTGCCCCCTATGCTGATCAACAGGATTTCGATTCCAGAAGCGCAATTGATCTACGGCGGGGTTGCTGCTCTTTCTGCTGTCCTCTTTCTAGCCCTTGCCCGGGAGAAACCCGCCACGCCGCCCTGCCCTGAAGGCCAGGAGGTACGCGCGTTGATGCTGGACGGATTGAAACACGCTCTGAAGGTAAAAGAGTTCTGGTTTTACCTGATCATTTGTTTCATCGGGATGGGAATATTTAATGGGGTCACCACCTGGGTGGAAAACATCATCCGTCCGCGCGGCTTCACCCCTTCCGATGCGGGCACGTTGGGCGCGGTCATGCTGGTGGGAGGAGTCATTGGAGCGGTGGTGCTGCCGCATTTTTCAGATAAACAGCAGAAACGTAAGAAATTCATCATGCTGGGGTTCGTGCTCGCCATCCCGGGTTTGATCGGCGTGACCTTTGCCCAATCTGCCTGGTTGTTGTACCTTTCAGCTTTTGCGATGGGGTTCTTCCTGGTTAGCGTCAATCCCACAGGGATGCAGTATAGCGCGGAAATTACCCGCCCCACTCCCGAAGGGACTTCGAACGGATTGATCCAGCTTTTCGGCCAGGCTTCCGTTGTCTTTGTCTATATTATGGAAGCACTAAAGGATAAGAACGGTGCTTTCACACCGGCTCTGCTTTTGATTGTCGGCGTCATGCTGTTGGGCATCTTCCTGATTGCCGGGATGAAAGAACCGGCGGAGGTCTTGAAGCGTTACAAGGAATGATCGGGTACTGAAGGCTCCGATAATCAGTCTCAGTCGAAATTAATGAATTGTTAAAATAAAGAGGTGGGTTCGTTTTATCGAAACCACCTCCTTTTCTGCAAATTATTTATGCTCAGGCAGAAGGTGCAGCCGCCGCCGCCTTGCCTGCAAGGTATCCGAAGGTGAGCGCCGTGCCGTGTGATACACCCGGAACAGTGACCGGGTAGTCTTGTATGATGCGCCCGCCCATGTTATTTCCCGCTGCGTACAGGCCGTCAATGGGAACCATGTTTTCATCGACGACTCTCATGCTGACGGGATCGATCTTCAGACCGCCGATGCAGACCAGCATGGCACCAGCCGAAACCTTGCTGGCATAGAACGGGGCTGTCTTGATCGGGGTCATGCGGGTGGCAACTTTGTTAAAGTCTTCATCCACTCCCTTGTCGCATAACTCGTTATAGCGGGCAATGGTAGCCAGTGCGCGCTGTTGTGCTTCAGGAGAGAGTTCAATCGCGGCAAGCAACTCCTCAAGCGTGTCGGCTTTAGTACACTGACTGTCGACTTCCTCGCGGCTGGTGATACCGCTCTTACCGATTGACATGACATTTTCCAGGTGCGGGTTCACGCTTTCGTCAACCACGTAATTGACTGTGCCGTGACCAACGGGCATGTCTGCCAACTGGTCGGGATACTTGTCATCAAAGATGTACCAGCCGAAGTTGTCTTTCTGGCGGAACAACTGGGAAGAAAGCTGCTGCCCGGCAACGTCCTCGTTGCAGAAGCGGTCCCCGCTGGTGTTGATCAACAGGAAGGGATCGCAGCCCAGTGCGGCACCCAGCGTGTGAGTCATGGGCGCGTGCGGGCCGTCGTCGATCTTGGCGCCCGCCCAGATGCCCATTTGCTGGCCTTCACCCATGTTGGTAACGTTGCCCTTCGCATCCACGTTGGGGAAGAAGCCAAAGTAAGTGCGCCCGCCGCAGTAGTACTTGACCATTTCGGGGTTGCTGCCGTAGTCGCCTGCTGCCATGATGACACCCTTGTTGGCAATGAACTTGATGTACTTGCCGTCCAGGTCCTGCCCGATGACGCCCTGCACGCGGCCTTCCTTGTTGGGACGAATGAGCTGCTTGGCCCACGTGGAGAAGTGGAAGTCCACACCCTTTTCCACGCAGATCTGGTAGCTCATATCGAGGATGGCGCCCTGATCTGGCATGAAAGAAAGCGTCGCCTCAGGGTAGACCGGGCTGAATTCCTTGGAAGAATCAAACTGCTCGGGATACGGGAAGTGAAGCGAGACAAGGGTAATGCGCGTCTTGTCATAGGTGGTGGCGAAGCAGTCGATATAATCCAGCAGACCCTTGTCGACTGCTGGCTTTAAGTACCAGTCAAAGGCTTCACCGGAATGATCGCGCCACAGGTTCCACACACGCTGATCAGGGCGGTAGCCCATTTCTTTCATTAACGCGCCTACAGCGGCAGTGGCGTTGAAGTCCATGCCGTGTGCCTTGTGAACGCTGCTGTTGTACGTGCCGATCTGCCCGGAACGGTACTGATAGGTGGTGGCTTTTTCAATCACCGCCACTGTCGCGCCTGCTTCCACTGCAGACCGCGCCGCAGAAAGGCCGGCCAAACCGCAGCCGACGATGACCACATCGGCCGTTACCGTTTCGCCGATGTCAGAATCGGGAATCGGATCCGGCGGGATCAGGAAACTTGGCGTGCCAGCTGTAGTTTCACCTGGTACCGCGGTGGCACCGGGTTCAGTTACGGCTGGCGCACCGGGCTCTGCCGGTGCCTGGGTGGCAACTTCAGGAGCACACGAGCCAAGCACACCGGCGCTGGCTACACCCATGGTCCCGATCGCTGCCTTCTTGAGAAAGGATCTCCTGCTGATTTTATCCATACTCTCCTCCAGTTCTATTCAATTGTGAGAAAAAGGGAAACAATATTGACAAAAAAATTATAGCAATAATGAAGAGTTTTAATTCATTGAATTATTACCGCATCTTCAGAGACCTGTCGCACGTATTCTTAATGACCGTTGTTGTAGGGTAACGGTTTTACATTTCCATTATTAATCTAGAGATCTCTGCTAAAATTATCTTCTGCGTTTTTTACGGATACCCATTATGACATCAGAAACCGCTGTTAAAAAAATACCCCTGTTGAGTCCCGTGTTGATCGTCTTCATGATTGCCATGATCCTGGCCAACCTGGGCGGCAATATGTACGGCCCGCTGCAGTCTCTCTACCTTGAGGACCTCGGCGCCACCGTCACCCAGATCGGCCTTTTCTACACCCTGGCGCAGATCGTTCCGCTGATTTTGCAGATCCTGGGCGGCTGGATATCCGATTCGCTGGGTCGTCTGCGTGCCATCGCGATCGGCAGTATCTTCGGCACCATCGGTCAGATCATCCTGGTCTGCTCCACTTCTTGGGGATGGGTGCTTCTCTCCAGCATGGTTGGCTCAGGGGCGAGTTCGCTGGTTGGACCCAGTTTCGATGCCTTCATCGCTGAAAAATCATCTGAAGAAAACCGGGCGCGCGTGTTTGGTGTCTCCCAGACACTTTACGGTATCGTTTCTGTGATTGGCCCGCCCATCGGCGGCTGGATCGTACAGCGCTATAACTTCAAGACCATGCTGGTGGCTTCGCTGGCGCTTTACGTCGCGGCTATGGTCATCCGCATCCTCATGGCGCGTACTGGAAAGCACGACACAGTCGCGTACGAGCGCACCGCTTTTACTTTTACCGGGCTCAAGAAGAACCTTGGTACCATGTTCGGCATGCTCTTTGCCGGCGGTATCATCACCTGGATCCTGATCACCGATGGCGTGCGTGATATCGCTTACGGTATTTCGATGAACTTCCTCAGCCTGTTCATGGAGCAGGTGGCGCACATCGATATTCAGACCATTGGCGTTCTCACCGGTGTATTCGGCCTGTTCTCGATGCTCTTCATGATCCCCGGCGGCTGGCTATCAGATAAAAAAGGCGAACGCCTGGGTATCATCATCGGATTTTCCCTGCATTTCCTGTCACTGGGTGCGATCGCGGTTTTGCCTGCCACCAGTCCGCTTTGGGTCTTTTTCGTCGCCTTTGCCGTTGCCGGAACCGGAATTGGGTTGATTGCCCCCGCTTACCAATCCTTGATCAGCAAGGCGGTGCCCGCTCACCTGCGCGGAACGGCGTTCGGCCTGTTCAGCACCAGCCTGGGCCTCATCTCCCTGCCGGCACCGTTTATCGGCGGTATCATCTGGAAGAACGTTTCTCCACAGCTGCCCTTTGCCATCACCGCCGTGGTGGCCTTGCTCACCTGCATCCCGGTATGGTTCAAGTTCAAACTTCCGAAAAACACCGCGGCGGGTGAAGTTCCTGCCGAACCTGTCAAATAGATTGAATGACACTTAATAAAAAGTGCCCGGCAGGATATGACGGGCACTTGTCATTATTTAAACGGACCAAGCCAGGTTTCCCTGACCGTTTTGATCATCCTCCCCAGTTCCAGCGGGGTGTCCTGCATGCCTGACCGCACCCATTGCGCGACGACCGCCACGCAGCCGCTGGTAGTGAATTCGTACATGTAATCCAGCTGGGTCCTTGACGCGTTCGGATATTGACGCTGCAGGTCGGCAATGTGCTGCTCGCGCGAAATATCCATGATGCGCTGCAGAAACATCTTGTCGCCGTTTTCTGAGAAGAGCACCTGGCATAATTCGATGTTCTTTCCGATAATCTTAAAAACTTCTTTAATGAGGGTTGAAATATCTCCCTGCTTTGCGGCTACCGTCGAGGATAGATCCTCGAACAGTTCATTTTCAATCTGCTCGAACAGATCATAAGGATCCCGGTAATGCAGGTAAAAGGTGGCGCGGTTGATCTGCGCCAGCTCGCATATTTCTTTAACGGTGACCTTCTTGATCGGCTTTTCTGCCAGGAGCTTTAACAGACTCTCCTTGATCACCATCTTGGTGTACTTCACCCTTGCGTCCGTCTTCATTCGGCCTCATTTCCTGTAATCCTGCAGGTTCATCGACACGAATTGCTCAAGTGTCGTTTTATTTTCATTGATTCGCGGATTGATGATTGACCTTCCCAATCATCCTTATTATACTCAACACGAGTAAGTAAATCAACACGTGTATATTATTTATGGAGGCTGCTATGGTATTGGGAACACCGGTTACCTGGCTGATCGCTGAAGTTCTGGCATCTGTTCTCTTCCTGATGTGCATCATCCACGCCTCAAAGCAGGAACACGGCATCGTCAGGGTTCTTGAACTGCTCGGCTTCATCTTTTATTCCGCCATTTTTGAGAACATTGGCGTGTTTACCCACATTTATGACTACAACGTGAACCGCATCATGATGATCGGCAAGGTCCCGCTTGAAATCTTGATGATCGAGGCCGTGATCTTTTACGCCACTTTATTGCTGATCGAAAAGCTCGGGATCCCCGACTGGGGCAAACCCTTCGCGGTGGGGTTCCTGGCTTCGTTCCAGGATATGTCGCTGGATCCATCCGCGGTATTCGACCTGCACCTTCTAGACGGCTTGGCCTCCGGCCAGTGGAACTGGACGCCCCGCTACGACGGCACCTTTTTCGGCATCCCGTTCTTCAACTTTTCCGGCTGGATGTACCTCATGGTGTATTACACGGCCGCTGTGCTGGTGGGACGGTGGCTGTATCGAAAGTACAAAAAAGAGATCATCGGCTACCTCTACCCGTTTGTTGGCGGACTCCTCGGGGTTCTCCTGCTGGTCTCGCCTCTCACCCAATTCCTGCTGTTCGTGATGCCCTTTTTCCCCATCTACACCCGCGGAGCGGAAATCGCCATCCTCGCGGTCAACTTTGCGGTCGGCTTGGGGATCCTGCTGGCATTCCAGAAAATTGGGCAGCCGTTCGATCTGAAAAAGGATTACCCCGTTTTCCTGATCCCGCTGGTTCTGCATGTCTTCGATCTCATCATCGCCTTTGCATTGCAGATTGAGATTGCTTATATCCCGGTGATCGCGGTCAGCCTGATTCACCTGGCCTACCTGCTCTTTGTGTACCTCAAAGGGCGAAAACCCGGAAAGAGTATCACTGCTGTTGCGTGAAATTTTCGCCTGCGAGATAAAACTAAAATAAGAGGCTGGTCGATGATTCGATCAGCCTCTTAAGCATTAATGAGTTTTATTACATGGGTAGGGTGCATCCCTGGATGCACCCAATCTGGGATGATGCCACCAGGGATTTGTGAACATTCTATGTGAGTACCAGCTTTATAGATAAACCTCGAACCCATTGATCAAGAAGAATTAGGCAGGGTTATTCCATGGTAAAAAAGGCGTTTATTGCCTTATTTTCTAAAAAATGAATAATTTACATGTGGTATATCCCAATTGCACTACTTTTCTTGTTTCAAGAAATTGAAAAATCACCGCTCATTTTGAGCGGTGATTGTTGTAGTTAATAAATCAATTAAATCCTAAAAAGCGTTAAGGTTGTAATGTGATCGATCTGGCAGTACTCCATGAACTCCAGTTCCCGGCAGCGTCTCGCGCCCTCACCTGCCAGTAATATTTAACCAGAGGTGTCATCTTCTGGGTTGGAAGATGAGTTATGACCAGAGTTGTCATCCTTCGGGTGGGAAGGTGAGTCAAGACAGTGAGGAGAGGTGAGGTGTACGGACTTCCAAATGATGGGTCATCATCATAGCGGAACTCATAATACTTGGCACCGGTTGCTGTCAACCAGCTGAAGGTCGGGGTTATCCTTAACCTCGTGGGGTTATCCAGGGGTTTGCTCAGAACCGGGATTGCGGGAGCTGCAGTGTCTACTGTGAAGGTTCGTGTACTGCTCCAGGGACCAGGTTCATTCGCAGCATTGAATGCCCTGACTCGCCAGTACTTCAAGCCATCGGAGAGCTCAGGTGATGTGAAGGAAGTTATAGAAATTCCGCTCACATCGATGTCGACAGGGGAGGTGAAGGTAGACAGGTTGTCCACCTGTACCTGGTATGTGATCCCTGAGCCAGTGACCGCCATCCAGCTCAGGACGGGGGTGGTATCGTTAGTGAAGGACGCAGCAACAGGACTCCTCAGCACTGGGGCAGCTGGGATCGAGGGGAGAAGTGTAATCGATCTTGGGGAGCTCCACAATCCCCAGTCTCCGAATGTATCCCTCGAACGCACCTGCCAGTAGTACTTAACAAGGGGAGTCATTTTTTTGGTTGGCAAGTATGAGAGCCCGGTTAGAGCCGGCGAGGAGACGGGACTTTCAAAGGACGGGTCATCATCATAGCGGAATTCATATGCTGTAGCACCCGGTACAAAGAGCCAACTGAAAGTAGGTGTTGTCCTCAGTCGTGCTGAATTATCCATTGGTTTATTTAATACAGGTGAATCAATCGATGAAGCTATTGAAAATGTGAATAGGGCGCTTTCACCCCCATCAGCGAAGGTTGTGCCAATTTTGTTAACTGCCCGGACCTGCCAATAATATGTAACATTTTTGGCAAGGTTCTCTAATAATACACTGGTGTTTTTGTCAGCATTTACCCATGTGTTACATGCGTCGTCATTGGTTGTATCAATGCAGTATTCGTATTTTTCAGCTCCTGTACTTATTCCCCATCTTAAAAGGGGAGTCAATACTATGGATTTGTCCAAGGGTGTTTCCTTGCTAAATGCAACAGGTGGAAAATAATATAAGTTTCTAAATTCAGTACTTGCTGATGCAGCACCGTTATATCCACCGATGACAAGAACACGACCGTCAGAAAGTAAATTAGCTTCTTGTAATGATCTCGGATAGAGCATAGGAGCACTTAATGACCAAGTACCAGTTGTTGGATCATAAACTTCCGCACTTGCAGAATATGTTGATCCTTCATAAATATCCCCCCCTGCAGCAAGTACCTTTCCATCCGGAAGTAGAACTGCAATGCCATTCCTCCTGGTAACTTTCATTGGTCCGGTCAAAGTCCAGGTATCCGAAGAGGGGTCATAGATCTCTGCGGTTGGAGCTGTGGGCGTGCCAGCAATCAAGACTCTGCCATCCATCAGAAGAGTGGCTGAATGGAAGCAATGGGTTGTATTCATAATATTTGTGTAAGTCCACGAACCAGTTTCTGGATCAAACACCTCTGCACTATTTAGGAACCCTGATGCGTTTTCACCTCCAACAACTAGCACTTTGCCGTTTTTTAATAAAGTTGCGGTAGGAGCATAGCGAGCAGTTGACATTGAAGTAATTGTAGTCCAGGTGCCAGAATGGGGATCATAGACTTCAGCACTCGAAATTCGAGTCCCACCATTGATTCCACCGACAACAAGTATCCTGCCATCATTAAGCAGAACAGCTGCGTGATCACCCCTGGCGATGTTCAAGGAACCTGTTGCAGTCCACAATGCTGTCACTGGATCATAGATTTCAACACTACTCAAAGCCGCACCACTTGCATCATAACCTCCGGCTACCAGGACTCGCCCATCATTGAGGAGAATGGCGGTGTGAACGTAACGGGCTGTCCCCATTGAGGTAGTCGTTGTCCAGATTCCGTTATTAGGATCAAATATCTCAACACTACTTAACGCTGATGGAGAACGGCCACCGGCTGCAAGTACTTTCCCACTTAACAGAGCTGTAGAACTAAAGCTATATCTGGGGCTGTTCATTGATCCGGCGGAGGTCCAAGTATCCACATAAACTGGAGCTGGTTGAGTTGTGAAAGACCTGAAATCGGAAACCGAATTATCTGCATAAACTTCACCTGCTGAATTTACAGCGCGTACCTGCCAGTAGTAAGTGGTACTGGCCGTCAGGCTGTTTAGAATCACACTCGTGTTGGTTCCGGTATAAACCCAGGAGCTGCATGTGTTATCGTTGGTGGTGTCGATGCAGTACTCATATTTATCCGCGCCGGTGCTGCTGTCCCAACTCAATGTTGGGTACAATAACTGGTTTACGTTTGTACCATTCGCGGGAGAGACTTTACTGAAAGTAGCAGGCTCATTACCAATCTTGAAGGAGAAGAAAGCGGTTTCGCTACCATTGGCATAAGTTGTACCAACCGGATTGACGGCTCTTACCTGCCAGTAGTAGGTAGTTTCTGCTGCCAGGTTACTAAGGGAGGCGCTAGTACTGGTTCCGTTGTTTAACCAGGTACCACAGGTGTTGTCATTGGTGGTGTCGATACAGTATTCATATTTTTCTGCGAATTGGCTTGAATTCCAGTTCAACGTAAGATTAGCCGATTGGTGTGTAGCAGAGTTCGTAGGCGTCGTTTTACCAAAAGAATAAGGTTCAGGAATAAAGTAGATTTCAGTGGTAGCAGTTGCTGTATTGTTGCTGTCACCGCCTACCATGAGCACCCGTCCATCAGAGAGGAGATTTGCTTTTTGAAGTGCTCTTGGAGTCACCATAGATGCTGTCAAGGACCAGGTTTCGGAAGAAGGGTCATAGATTTCCGAACTGGTCGTGCTAGTAGCGCCACTAAATATATTTCCTCCAGCAGCAAGCACCTTTCCATCCGGAAGCAAAACTGCAGTGCCATTCCTCCTGGTTACTTTCATAGGTCCGGTCAAGGTCCAGGTACCCGAAGAGGGATCGTAGATCTCTGCGGTTGGAGCTGTAGGTGCGCCTGCGATCAGGACCCTACCATCCATTAGAAGAGTGGCTGAATGGTAACAATGGGCTGCATTCATTGAATTTATAGAAGTCCATATTCCTGTAACAGGATCAAAGATCTCTGCACTATTGAGATATCCAGAAATTCCTTCCCCGCCGGTTATAAGCACTCTGCCATCTTTCAATAAGGTTGCCGTATGTACTTGACGAGCTGTGGATAAAGGATTCGCAGTCGTCCAGGTACCAGAAGCCGGGTCAAAGATCTCAACGCTAGAGAGGCGGGTAGACCCATTGACTCCACCGACGACAAGAACCCTGCCGTCGTTCAACAATACCGCCGCATGATTATATCTTGCAGTAGATAAAGAGCCAGTGGTTATCCAGGTTCCGGTGGCGGGATTGTATATTTCGGCGCTGGCGAGGGAAACTCCGCTGGTTCCAATACCCCCCACGACCAAGACCCTGCCGTCATTCAGAAGAGTGGCGGTATGAACATACCGAGCTGTATTCATGGAGCTTGTGACAGACCAGGTTGCTGTTGCCATGTCATAAATTTCTGCGCTGGACCATACCGTTGACCCTAATCGACCTCCAGCAGCAAGCACCTTTCCACTTAACAGAGTTGTCGAAGAATGAGACAACCTGGGGCTGTTCATTGATCCAGTTAGCGTCCATGTTCTTATGCTTGTCGGAACTGATTGTGTTGTGAAGGATCGGTAATCTGTGTCAGTGCCATTAGCGTATGTTGTGCCGATAGTGTTCACAGCGCGTACCTGCCAGTAGTAGGTGGTACTGGCCATTAAGCTGTTTAGAATCACGCTCGTACTGGTTCCGGTGCTTACCCACATGGAGCAATCATTATCATTAGAGGTGTCGATGCAATATTCGTATTTTTCTGCATCTAGGCTCGCTTCCCAACTTAAGGTCGGGTACAGCATTTGGTTGACACTTGCACCGCTCTCAGGTCCGCTTTTACTAAATGCGCCAGGTATACCAGAAGATATCGACGAGTTCTGACTAGAGGTGGGATTTATTCCTGTCGTGAATGAATTGTAGGCATTTTCACTACCGTCAGCAAAGGTAATTCCAGCTTCGTTTATCGCTCTTACCTGCCAGTAATAAGTTGTTTCATCTATCAAACCGGTAAGTATAGTACTGGTTTTTATCCCGTTATCGATCCAAGTTGTGCAAGTATTATCATTGGAAATATCAAGACAGTACTCATATTTTTCTGTTCCTTCACTTGACATCCAATTGAGGGTTATGTCTGTGCCAATTTCCATTGCTCCATCAAGCGGTGTAGTTTTTGTAAATGCTGACGGGAATGTCATTTGAGTATTAGTTGGTAGAAGTGTAGGAGTAATGGTTTGTTCTTGAGTCGGAGTTTCAGTCAGTGTCTGTGTTGGGGGTGGTGTAATAATTTGTGTTTCTGTTGGAGTAATCTCAGCAGTTGGAGTATTTTCCCCTTGTGCTAAAACAGAGTCTGACTTGGAAAATAAGATACTCAACAAAGTCATTACGATGATAATGATAAAACAGATATTTTTTTGCGGATTTCTAGAAATTCGAAACATAATATCCCCTTTTTATGTTGAAATATTGAAATAATAAAGAATTCAGGTACAAATCTTTTTAAAGACCCCTTTTCATCCTTTGTAATTAATATAGATGAATTACAAGTAATTATATTTAACTACCCAAAAAACAACAACTATGAAACTGTTTATTCAGTTTGCATAAGTCGGCAACGAGCTGACCAAGAGGGTACACACATATAGACACTGATATAAGTGAATGGATACCTTAAAATTCAAAAGGGATATCGAAAAGATATAACAATAACTAAGTTTGCAATACAAACTTATACTTAGTTCACCTGATCGATCCAAGCCAGGATTATTTCCAAGTCTCTTTTTTTTAGGAAGCTCCATGAGTCATAATGCAAAAAGAATGGTTCGGTCAGAAAAAATGATAGTTTGCGTAAAAAAATAATCAACAAACTACTGAGTTGCGCCACACAATTAGCAATATTGATCCAGATTTTTTTGGATTTGGGTTTTCACCGCCTGAGGCTTTGTGAAGTTACTCGATGTGTTATCTCAATCGCTGTGTGTCAGAAATCCCGTGGATGCATCCAGGGGTGCCCCATACACCAAAAAAATTACCCCCCCCATAACCCCTTGACAAAATAGAAATAATGTTCTATATTAAACGATAACTTCCGTTGATCATTCAATAACCCCTTCATTCCTGAACCTTAAAAATGTTTGGAGTCCTTATTTTCATGAAGATCCAAAAACGAATCAGCCAAATCAAAACGAATCAGCGAGGAATTCATATATTTCATCAAAAATGAATACAAAATTCCTCGATTCTGATTCGTTTTGATTCGTTCCTTATTTCGCAAAACGAATCTTTATTAAATCTTAAATTAAACAAGAAATGAATGCTGTGAAATCAAAGTAGGGTGCATCCCTGGATGCACCGAATCTCCGAATATTGAAATCCCTGCTACCTGTCCTGTTGGAGATGGCTTCGACCGGAAAAATGGGCTCGCAATGAGTAATTAAAAAAAAGTGATCCACCAGGGACTTGAACCCTGAACCCACTGATTAAGAGTCAGTTGCTCTGCCATTGAGCTAGTGGACCAGATTGCGTGGGTTATTATAACCCAAAAAAACACTCTGTCAATAAACCCTCAAGAGAATTAAAGGAAGAAAAAACCTCTGAGGGTGAAAGATCAGGGTAAATTGAGCAAAGATGATATTTATTTGACTCTCAAACCTAAAAGTTCTCTGCCAGGTCCATGCCTTCATACAGTGAGGCAACCTCTTCCTCGTAACCGTTGAACATCAAGGTGGGGCGTTGACCGGTTTCACCAACCCGGTACTCGTTTGCCTGCGACCAGCGCGGGTGGTCCACGTTGGGGTTGACGTTGGCATAGAATCCGTATTCGCCAGGGTTGGAGGATGACCAGAAGGTGGCTGGCTGCTCGGCAACCAGCTCGATCTTTACAATCGATTTAATGCTTTTAAAGCCGTACTTCCAGGGCACCACCAGGCGCAAGGGGGCTCCCTCCTGCGGCGGCAGCGGTTTCTGATACACCCCCCACGCCAGCAGGGTGAGGTCGTGCTGGGCTTCATCCAGGCGCAGCCCCTCAACATACGGCCATTCAAAGGAGGATGATTTCTGCCCGGGCATCTGTTCAGGATCGTAGAGCGTGGTAAAGCGCACGTAGCGGGCGTCTTTATCGATATCAAGATCCGTGAGCAGCCGGTTCAACGGGAACCCATACCAGGGAATGACCATTGACCAGCCTTCCACGCATCGCAGGCGGTATATGCGTTCCTCCGCCGGGTAACGCGAGATCAATTCCTGGGTTTCGATCGTCATCGGGTTGCCCACCAGCCCGCCGATCTCCACCTGCCAGGGTGATGTTTTCAGGTTTTCTGCCCGGTCAGCAACGTCATTCTTGCCGAATGAGAATTCATAGAAATTGTTAAAACTGGCGATGGAATCTTCAGGAGTTAAAGTGTCTGGCAGCTTTGAAGGTGTTGCAGCAGGGGTGAGAGTTGGCTCATTTTCCGGCGCGATTCCGCAGGCGGCCAGGGCATAGGCTGTGCCGAACACCGCGGCCAGGCGCATGAACTTGCGCCGCGAATGGAACAGCCGTTCAGGGGTGATAGGGTCGTTGACCCTTGAGTCTTTTTTCTCAGTCATTTTTCTTCTTCGTAAATAAACCTAAGTAGATAAAATTCATCATATAAATTATATCATTACAAATGGATGTGAGTGGATCGAACGCTAAATTTATCTTGGGGAGGAGGAGGTACTAATTGTATTTTCTCATCGACGGGCGCAGGAACTGGCATAAGCCAACCACCACGACCATCACCATGGCACTGGAAATCACCGCGGTCGGTTCGTTGATTTTTTCCGCCAGCCAGCCTGTGAGCAGGGCTCCGATGGGCATGCCGCCCTGGAAGATAAGCGTGTAGACGCTCATCACCCGTCCGCGTAATTCATCAGGTACGTGGGTTTGGATCAGTGCATTGGTGATGTTCACCGCTGACATCAGGCTCCAACCCATCACCACCAGCATCGCCAGCGAGACCGGCAGCACGCGGAATACACCAAAGATGAGCAGTGAAATGGGCATCACCGCGCTGCCGATAGTCCATATCTTGCCCCTCACCACGCGCGATCCAAGGTAAGCGATCATCAGCGCACCCGCCAGTGAACCCACGCCGCGCGCTGAAAGCAGCAGTCCATTGGTCTTCACGTCTCCGCCCAGCACGTTGGTGGCCCAGGCAGGCATCAGGTTCATCAGGCTGAAGCCGAAGACCGAGATCGTGCCCAGCACGATCAGCAGCACGCGGATGTTTACATCCCCAAACGCAAACCTGACCCCGCTCAGCAGGTTTGCCATCGGCGACTTGTCCTGGAGGGTGGGCTGGTGAGCGGGAACGCGCATTAAGAAGAGAGCGGTCAGCACTCCGATGAACGATATGCCGTTGATCGTGAAACACCAGGCCGGGCCCAGCCAGGCGTAGACCAGTCCTGCAACGGCCGGGCCGATAATGGTGCCGAGATTGAAGACGGAACTGTTGAGCGCGATGGCGTTGGTGAGGTCTTCCCTTGAAACCATCTCCACCACGAAAGACTGGCGGGCAGGAGCGTCGAAGGCATTGGCCGTACCCAGCAGGAAGGCCATAATGACAATGTGCCATGCCTGGATCAAGCCGGTGAAGGTGAGCAGGGCGAGGATGAGTGCCAGCAGCATCATCGAACTCTGCGTGATCATGATCATCTTGCGCCGCGAAATGTGGTCGGCAATGACCCCGCCGTAAAGTGAAAATAACCAGACGGGGATTCCGGAGGTAAAGCCAACGATGCCCAGCAGCAAGGGAGAATCCGTTAACTCGTAGACGAGGTACCCCTGGGCGGTGGATTGCATCCATGTGCCGACAAGGGAAATGATCTGGCCAATGAACCACAATCGAAAATTGGGGTGCCGCAGTGCTGCAAAGGTTTGAGATCGGGCTGAAGATGACATTGACATGGCTTAATCAAACTATAACACATTCGTAAAAATGGAGCTTTGCTTTGCGGAATTGTATATTCCAGGACCTTAATGAATTGTTATAATAATTTTACGGAAAATTTACAGCTAATCTCTGTCTCTTCTGCTACACACCTCCATTCCAATACATTGCCCCACAGCATATGAGATCCGTAACGGAAACTAATTTCGGAAAGGAATATTACATGAAAAAAACCTTTACCACTATCTTAATTCTTGTCGCGCTGGTTGCAGCGATGTTGGTCACCGAAGTGATCGCATCACCGGTTCAATCTTCTGTTGATGCCAAAAAGAAGACCCCCGGAGCACAGGCTACGGAGAATGCGCTCAAAAAACAAGACCGGCAGAATGACAAGCAGAACAACAAGCAGAACAACAAGAAAGACAAGGATGATTTTGCTGATGTCATGACCGGCAAGAAGGTAAACCTGCGCGGAACGGTAGTATCTTATGATGGTTCTCAACTGGTGATCAGTCTCGCTGACGAATCTCTGGCCACCATCTTTACCGATGCTTCAACCCGCATCAATGTCCCGAGCGGCAAATCCAGGAGCAATCCCACCGAAGAACCCACTCTTGAACCTTCTGTTGTGCCGTCCGTCGAACCCTCCGTTGAACCTTCTGTGGAACCGTCTGTGGTTCCTTCCATCGAACCTACTGGTGAACCAGAAGTCGTGGCAGGCCTCAATCCTGGTGCAGGGGTAAAAGTTAAGGCATACGTATTGACCGATGGAACTTACCTCGCCATCAAGATTCAGGTTGTCCCTGGCAAACCGGTGAAAGCCTATCACGTGGGTATTGTCTATGCTTACACTCCCGGCGTATCGATCACCATCGCCACCAAGAAGTGTGAGTTCAGCACCTACCTGCTGACCGAATCCACAAAACTCCAGCCTGCAGAACGCGCAGGTGAGCTGGCTGTTGGCAGCCTGGTGACGATCATCTCACCGCGCGACGTGACCGGTGGTCCGCTGACCGCTGCTGGCATCGTGATCCATCCCACAAAAGGTGCAGCCGTCGAACCGACTGGTGAACCGACCGTCGAACCTACCGGCGAGCCCACAGGTGAACCTACCGGCGAACCCACCGAGGATTTGGGATGTGTGCTTCCCACCGCTGTTCCAACCCTGGAACCGAGTGTCGTTCCTACTGTAGTTCCCTAAACTTCGGTCACCAAAACACCATTTTGCTCTTGACGTTTGCTCATTTGTAAGTAAACTTAAGTCATACTCAAACTGAAAGGAGGAACCAACAATATGGCAAGGGTCATCGTTTTAGCCAAACGTAAATATTGCGTGCCTCCTGAGGACTGCTGGAAGTAGTGTTCTCTCATTAAACATGAGCCACAGGTGCGCCGCATCTGTGGCTTTTTGTTTAAGCCGTCGATCCAAAGTGTAATTTGAACAAGGAAGAGAAGAAAACGCAATGAGTTACCAGAGCAAGAATTCAGTAAATGAGTATGATGATACTTTGACCTTTCACCTGCCGCGAGTGCGTAATGGTGACCGCAAACACAAAAAACAGGAAGCCGTTCGACACAACACAAAACAGCGATCCTTCACGCCGGAGGAGCAAAAGCTGTCGCAGGAAGCGCTCGAACAGAGCGGATACAACTTCACTTACCAGGCGTCGCAGCATGAGAGCCAGTGGCTGCTGGAATCACTGAACGAGATCTACGATCAGAAATGGTTCGAAGATATCTTGATGATGGTGAAAGGCGGCAAGGAAGCCTCGGTGTACCTGTGTACCGCTCCTGCAAACATGCAGCAGCACTTGCTGGCTGCAAAGGTCTACCGTCCGCGCCGCTTCCGCAACCTAAAGAAAGACCACATCTACCGCGAGGGCAGAGACCAGCTCGATGCCACCGGGAAGATCATTCTGGATGACCGCGCGCACCATGCCATGCAAAAACATACCCGGTACGGTTTGTCGCTGCTGCATTCTTCGTGGGTGGGGCATGAATTCCGCACCATGAGCCTCCTGGCTGATGCCGGGGTGGATATGCCGCGGCCTTACATCAGCAGTGACAATGCGATTCTCATGGATTACATTGGAGATGAGGATTGCGCCGCTCCGACCCTGAACTCGATCTCGCTTTCGACCACCGAAGCACAGGTGGTCTTTGAGCGGGTGATTCACAATGTTCAGCTGATGCTGCAGTACAACCGCGTGCATGCCGACCTCTCAGCCTACAATATCCTCTACTGGGATGGTGAAATCCGCCTCATCGATTTTCCGCAGGCGATTAACCCCGAGGAGAACCAGAATGCTTATCAAATCTTCCAAAGGGATTTACTGCGGGTGTGCGAATACTTTAGGGCCTCAGGTGTGAGCGTCGATGCGGGTAAACTGGCACGACAACTATGGATGGAAAGAGGGAGAAGAATAACCCCGGAGGTCGACCCCGCGTATCTGGATGCAGACAAAGAAGAAGATCGCCAGGCGTGGGTGAAACAACGCGAATGATGTTCTAAAAGAGCCCGGGATCCCGGGCTCTTCACTTTCCGGTACAGTAATGGCATCCCCTGGAATCTCTTCTCAAAGATTCCCGCTGGATAGGTATCATTTATAATAAAAATGACTCATTGGAGTGTTAGGCCAAAAAGTCATACCATATGGAATCCATGAATCGGTTGATTCTCAGGTTGTTACGATGTAACTTCATCATATGGATGATCGATTTGATCATTGACAAGGTTTCTTTCTTAATCCCTGGAAGAAGATTATACGAATCGAATACCTGGATGGCGATAACACATCCGCGGCCCTCCTACCCGACGCACATCGTGATCATTCCCAAGAAACCGTATCGGAATTGGATGGCGGTGGATTCCGCGCAGTCTGCCGTTTACCAGGAATTCATCGAAGTCTCACAGCAACTGATTCGTGAGTTCAATCTGGAGCAGGCTGGTTACCGGTTGATCATCAATGGCGGACAGTACCAGACCTTTCCGCATCTGCATGTCCACCTCGTATCCGGGAGTACAATTTCACCCGAAGAAAACAACATTTCGTCAAATTGAACTAGTGAGAACAAACGCAGAGGTGATTCATGAACGAAGTGTTACGCACGATTGAAAGCCGCAGGAGTATCCGAAAATTCACCGATCAGCCAGTGGATCAGGAAACCCTGACGCTGCTAATGAAAGCCGCCATGGCTGCACCCACCGCCATGAATGCCCAACCCTGGGAATTTGTCGTGATCACCGAAAAAAAGGTGATCGATAGGTTGCGTAAATACATGATGTTTGGAAAAATGAAAGCCGCAGCCGTTATCTGCGTGCTGGGAAGCAGGCGCAAGCAGAAGAACAAGGCCGGGGATCTGTTTTGGGTGCAGGATTGCAGCGCCGCAACTCAGAACATTCTCCTGGCTGCCACTTCTCTCGGGTTGGGAGCCGTCTGGGTTGGCGTGCACCCGGTTTTCATTTTTCAGCAAACTGTATCTGCCATCCTAAATCTACCTGAGAGGGTTACACCGTTGAACCTAATCTATATCGGTTACCCGGCCGAAGAGAAAGAACCGCGGACGCAATATGAAGCAGAACGCGTACAGTGGGGACCTTTCCCCAAGTCTGCTCGCAAAAAATGGTTTAAAAGGTTACGGAAGAAAAAAGAATTCATTATCGAGGAGGATGCTGAAAATGTCGGATCTGAAAATCCAGGAAATGACCACTGATGAAATCTGCGGGGCAATTGCGTTATGGAAGCGCTGTGAAGGCATCGGATTGAGCGATGCAGACGAACGAGAGCCTTTGACCCGCTTTCTCCTACGTAACCCGGGTCTCTGCTTCACCGCGTATCTTGATGGAAAACTGGTCGGTACCTGCCTGTGCGGCAGCGACGGCCGGCGCGGATATTTGTACCATCTGGCCGTGGATCCCGAAACACGGCGGATGGGCATCGGCAGAATGCTGGTCAACCGGGTTTTTGACGCACTCCAAAAACAGGATATCCATAAATGCCATATCATGGTCTTTGCGAATAACGAACTGGGATTAAAATTCTGGAAAGAAACCGGGTGGACACTGCGAACAGAAATTGCGATCATGTCCTATAATGTCACAACTCCAAAAACGAGTTCACCATGTTAACCCACGACATTTTGATCAAACGATTATCGCGGGAGATCAAAGAGGATTTTTACAAGGTGCACCGGGCTGGGGAGTACGGCAACGGGTGTCTTTGCGGATTCTGGTGGATGGAATCCGTTGAAGGATGGGATCAGCGGACGGATGCGGAAAGCCTTGCCCAGCGGGAAGCACTTTTTACCCGCGGTATCGAGGACGGCTATATCCTCTATCAAGAAACTGAACCTGTCGGCTGGTGCCAGGCGTACCAGCGCGATCAACTCATTTATCTGGTAAACAAGTTTCACTTTACACCTGATCCGGAGATCTGGTGTATCAGCTGTTTCATGATCGTTCCTGCTGCACGCGGAAAAGGTCTGGGACATCTCTTTCTGGCAAAGGTGCTCGATGATTTGAATCAACGCGGGGTTAAAAAAGTTCAGGCATACCCGCGATCAGAAAGCGGCCTGGATGCGAATGAAGTCTGGACTGGCCCGGAAGCTCTTTATGTCAGGGCGGGCTTCAAGAAAATCGCTGATTTACAGGGGCGTTCTGTTTGGGAAAAAGACTTGCTCACGAAGTCATAGGATAATTCCTTGAAGAGAATTGTGATCATCTCCATAATCTTGGTTTGTCTGATAATGTCAGCCTGCGAACGGCCAGCCACCGTTTCAAATTGGTCGCCAATTGATAGCACGCCATCCGTGGCAGTTGAATCCTCACCTATTCCAAATACTGAAACTCCGCTAGAGGTCACTGAACCTTCACTGGACACGGATGCCATCGCGACAGCGGTACCGATTCCGCCTATCGATCTTGAACAAATTCCAGAGGTTTTGCCGCATTTACTGAAAGGCTATGAACTCGTATCGTGGCAAAGTGGAGAAGATTGGTTTTTCACTCTCATCTCAGGTACGAACCGGCAGAAGACCTTCGAGGAATTAATCTCTCCAGACAACATAATCAGGGAGGATGGTTTTGTAAAGATCACCGTTAGCGGGGTGGAAGCCGTCAAACAGGTGCTCGAACGCATGCCTGCCGGCGAATCTGTTGCGTGGAGCGGTATGAACCTGGCCGGTCAGGTTCCCAGCGGGACAATCTACTTTTCATACCCACCACAGGAGATCATGGACGATCTTTTTGCGCTGGCAAAGGAGTGCGGTTTCAATCTGTACACCCTTCAGGAATCGGAGTAGTCCATGGAGTTGATCAATCCGCATTTTCCCCTGATCGATTTGCATCACCATCTGGATGGCAGTATCCGCCTGGAAACAATCCTTGAACTTGGCCGACAACATAATCTTCCTCTGCCGGCAGAATCACTGGAAGATCTGCGGCCTTTTGTGCAGGTTTCAACTCCCCAGCCTGGGGTGATGGTTTTCATCGAAAAGTTCAAGTGGATGACCGGGGTTCTGGCGGATTATGATGCCTGCCGCCGGGTTGCATATGAAAACGTTGATGACGCATTTCGGGAAGGAATCGATTACATTGAACTGCGCTACAGCCCGTGGTTCATGGCTGAGGCGCATCACCTGCATCCCGAGGGTGTGGTAGAGGCTGTCACTGACGGCGTGCGGGCGGGAGAACGTGACACCGGAGTGCGCGCCAACCAGATCGCCATTCTGTCACGCCATTACGGACCTGAGGTTGCGATGAAAGAGCTCGATTCCCAGCTGCGCCACGCTGCGGAATTTTGTGCACTCGATCTTGCAGGCGATGAAGCTCACTTTCCCGGAGAATGGTTCACCAGTCATTTTAAGAAGGCTAGGGATGCCGGATGGCATATCACGGTGCACGCGGGTGAGATCATGGGACCTGAATCCGTGTGGCAGGCAATCCGTGGCCTGGGAGCTGAACGTATCGGGCATGCCGTACGCGCAATAGAAGATCCGTCTCTGATAGACCATTTGCGAGATCACAGGATTGGCATTGAGTGTAATCTCACCAGCAATGTTCAGACGAGCACGGTGGCAGATTATGCTGCGCATCCCATGCGCCAGTTCATGGAAAGTGGCCTACTGGCAACCATCAACACTGATGATCCGGGAATCAGTGCCATTAATTTACACTATGAATATGAGGTTGCCGCCCCCAGGGCAGGGCTGACAGTAGAGATGATTAACAAAGCGCAGGAAAATGCTCTCGCCATAGCTTTCCTGTCTGAAGCAGACAAACAGGCATTGATCGAGAAGAAACTAAACCATAAATAAACGAGCTAATTCTTCGTTGTGCTATAATGCAATCACCTTGGAATAAGCAGACAATGTGATGAGATACCTGATTACGGGTGCAGCCGGATTCTTGGGGGCCGCGTTAGCCAACCGCCTTGCCGCGGATGGTCACATTGTGTTGGGTGTGGATGATCTTTCCACTGGTGATGAGCGCACCTTAACGAAGGAAGTGCAGTTCATCCGAGGTGATGTGAACGATCGTCCAAAACTGTGGTCTCTCTTGCATGAAGTGGATTGTGTTTACCACCTGGCGGCCAAGGTCAGCGTGCCTGAATCAGTGCTTTATCCCCGTGAGTATAACCATGTAAATGTCGGCGGTACTGTAACCTTGATGGAAGCCATGCGCGATGTGGGTGTGAGGCGTGTGGTGTTGGTATCCTCCGGTACTGTATACGGAAACCAGCCAGTGCAGCCTGTGCCTGAAACCGCCGTGCCAAATCCGCGCGCGCCTTATGCCGTTTCGAAACTCGCTGCCGAGTATTATGTAAAATCGATCGGTGCACTTTGGGGAATCGAAACGGTTTGCCTGCGCGTGTTCAATGCCTACGGCCCCGGTCAGCGCATCCCGCCAGTGCATACACCAGTAATCCCAAATTTCCTGCGGCAGGCGTGGGAGAACGGCACTCTTGTGATTCATGGTGACGGTAACCAGACGCGTGATTATGTCTATGTGGATGATGTGGTTAATGCAATGCAGGCTGCATCAACCGCACCCGAGATTAACACCATGACGATTAATGTTGGCAGCGGCACTGAAACATCCGTCAAGGAGCTGGCACGTATGTCAGTGGAAGTGACTGGGGGGCATCCTGAGATCGTGTACAATCCGCGCAATGAGGGGGGATTGAGCCGGCTTTGCGCTGACCTGACGCTCGCCCGGGAAACCCTTGGATACGAGCCAAAGACGCTGTTAATGGATGGGCTCAAGAAAACTCTTGAGTACGAGATCCAGCCCACTACCCCACCTGCTGAATAATTCTTTTTATACCTCAGTAATATAAAACGATACTGCCCTTGTGGCATTTTTAGCATTCCCTTTTGGGTATAATACCCTTATGAAATGCCTTCCCGAATCGTTTTACGCTGCAGAAGTGGTTGATGTTGCCAGGCAGCTGCTCGGTATGCGGCTGGTGCGCAGCCTGGACGGTGTGAGGATTTCAGGGATTATCACGGAAACGGAAGCGTACCGTGGAGAGGAAGACCTGGCCTGCCATGCACGCAGCGGGAAGACGCTGCGCAACGCGGTCATGTATGGACGACCAGGGCGGGCATATATCTACTTTACCTACGGCATGCACTGGTGTCTGAACGCAGTCTGCGGACCGGAGGGATTTCCGGCAGCAGTATTAATCCGGGCGATACACCCCATCGAAGGAAAAGATGTCATTGCCTTGCAGCGGGAAGGACGTAAATCATCTGATTGGTGCAGCGGCCCAGCCAGGTTATGCAAAGCACTGGCAATTGATAAAGCTTTGAATGGAGCAGCGCTTTGCGAAGATGAGAGCCCCTTGTGGATCGAAGAGGGTACTTTCCTTCCGGATTCCAATATCTCGATCACCCCGCGTATCGGGATCAGCAACACACCTGAACCCTGGCGTTCAAAACCATGGCGCTTTGTGGTCCATTCCATGGAGAACATTTCTTGATCCCCGATCTGATTCGATATTATCGTTCCATGCTGCAAATCCGTACTTTCGAAGAAACCGTACTGGAGGAATTCAAACGTGGGATTTTCTCCGGAACTACCCATACCTCACTCGGGCAGGAAGCCAATGCAGTCGGGGTCATCCAATCTCTGGCAGAAAATGACGTGATCGTCACCAATCACCGCTGTCATGGTCATTTCATAGCCTATGGCGGAGACATGCGTGCACTCTTCGCTGAGTTGATGGGCAAAGCAACCGGTGTATGCGGCGGTAGAGGCGGATCGCAGCACATCCACTGGCGCAACCTCTATTCCAACGGTGTACAGGGCGGTATTGTCCCCATTGCGGCAGGCATGGCGCTGGCTGAAAAGAAACTCGCAAGCGGAGTGGTGGTAACGGTGTTTATTGGCGACGGCACAATGGGTGAAGGTGCGATCTACGAGGCATTTAACATGGCCAGCATCTGGAATCTGCCGCTGTTGGTAGTGGTCGAAAACAATCATATCGCCCAGACAACCTCAACCTTACTGACCGTTTCCGGAAAGATTGCTGATCGTTTTAAAGCTTTTTCCATCCCTTGCATGGAATTGGATACAAGCGACGTGCTCGAGATTTCCGGTGCAGCACGGATTTCAATTGATGAAGTTCGGAATTCCTGCTCACCTCGAGCGTTGATTCTGAATACATTTCGTTTTGGTCCGCATTCCAAAGGCGATGATACCCGTCCTGAAGCTGAGATTCAGGTACATAGAGAGACCCGTGATCCGATCCAGATTCTGCGAACAAAACTTGACCCTGCAGCAGCGGAATCAGTGGAAGGTGAGGTAAAAAAGGAAGTTAATGAAGCGTTCCAGAAGGCATTGGCTGACCCGGCTGCCGTTTTCGAGGAGGTGAGCCAGTGAAAAATACTGTTCTGGATTCGCTCAACCAGGGACTGCTTTCAGCATTGGAAAAAGATGAAAGGGTATTGTTGCTTGGAGAAGATATTCTCGATCCTTACGGTGGTGCATTTAAGGTCACCAGAGGTTGTTCCACCGCTTTTTCAGAACGTGTAATCACGACTCCGATCTCGGAAGCCGGGCTGGGGGGTGTGGCTGCCGGGCTTGCATTGCGTGGAATGCGGCCAGTGCTTGAGATCATGTTTGGAGATTTCACCACCTTGCTGGCCGACCAGATCATCAATCACATCACCAAATTCAGGTGGATGTATCACGATACCGTTAATCTACCTCTGGTCATTCGTGCACCCATGGGCGGGCGGCGCGGATACGGCCCCACCCATTCGCAAACGCTTGAAAAGCATTTTTTGGGCGTACCGGGATTGACCGTCGCTGCACCCGTGAACTTGGCTGATGCGGTCAGCGGCTATACACCCGGCAGCATGCTGGAATTTGTGATCATCAATACAGACAAGCCAGTGTTTTTTATTGAAAATAAATTGCAATATCTATTACCCGTGTTGAGTGAAGTGGATTTGCCCGGTTGTGAAATCCACATCGATGGTGATACACCCTACCCTACATTTACAGTTAGATTGAAAGGTGCGCCTGCACCAACTGTAACGATGACGGCATACGGTTATATGGCAGAAATCGCTCGTCAGGCGCAGGAAAAACTGGCTTTTGAAGAAGAAATCTTTACAGAACTGGTCATTCCTACCTTGCTGGCTCCTTTCAGATTCGATGCACTGAAAGCCTCGGTTTCCCGTACTGGCAGGTTGGTCACAATAGAAGAAGGTGGAAGAACGATGGGCTGGGGCGCAGAAGTGATTGCTGGATTGATGGAACACAAACCTCAAAGCCAGGTTCTTGCGGTACGTGTGGCTGCACGCGATTTGCCCGTACCGGCAGCACCCACACTTGAAAAGCAAATTCTGCCGCAGTTGGAAGACATCCTGATTGCTGTAAGAAAGGCGGCATCCATCCATGAGTGAACTCTTTCCCGTACTGATCCCGCTGGTAAATCCCAACGAAACCGAATCGCTGCTGGCAGAATTAAAAGTGCATGAGGGACAGCAGGTTTCTACTGGTGAGGTTCTGGCCAGTTTTGAAACCACTAAATCAACCTTTGATCTGACCGCAGAAAAGAGCGGCTTCATACTGGGATTGCGTTTTGGAGAAGGTGAAACGGTCAAAGCTGGTGACCGCTTGTGTTACCTGGCGGAATCCGTCTCCCAGCGGATGCCAAATGACGAATCTAAAAAAGTATCGACGAAGGAACCGGAAAACACTGAGGCCCCGCAGGATTTGCGAATCACCAGGCCAGCCTTGGACCTGGCACGGTCACTAAAGCTCGACTTTTCAACATTACCCCGGGATATCTTGATCACCGAAAAGTTTATTCGCGGGCTGGCGGGTGAAGCAGTAGAAGAAGTGGATCCTAATCTGCTTGTGATCTATGGAGGAGGAGGGCATGCCAAATCCCTTATCGACCTGATCAGGGCAGAGGGCAAATATCAAATTACCGGAATCCTTGATGACAGCATTTCTGCTGGCACGAAGATTCTGGATGTGCCTGTGCTGGGTGGTGGAGAGCAGCTTGCTGCGCTTCGCAGGCGGGGGATCGGAAAAGCGGTCAATGCAGTGGGTGGCATCGGCAGCATCCAACCCCGGCTGGCAGTTTATCAAAAAATCAAACAGGCAGGAATCGAGTGCGTCACTGTCATTCATCCGCGAGCGTATGTTGAATCCACTGCTGATGTGGCAGAAGGTTGCCAGTTGTTCTTCAATGCCTATATCGGCAGCGAAGTGAGGGTTGGTTTTGGCAGTATCATCAACACCGGGGCAATCATCTCGCATGATTGCGTCCTGGGTGAGTACGCCAACATTTCCCCGGGAGCCATCCTGGCCGGAGCCGTAACCATTGGTGAGCGGACGCTTGTGGGCATGGGCGTCACCATCAACCTCGGGGTCAAGATTGGCGCGGGCTCGCGAATTGGCAACAGCGCGGTGATTAAAGCAGACATACCTGAGAACGGCATCGTCAGAGCGGGCGCGGTATGGCCGCAGGTTTCGTAAGCTTCATCCCGAAAACCCCTTAAATACCCATGATTGCTGATGGTAAAATCAAAAGAGCTGAAATAATCCAGAGTGCTCTAAACATACCATCCACTGCTGACTGACTCTTTGAATAACCTGGTATCCGTCAATCGGATATTTTTACTGGAGGAAACCCATGTTCAAGAAAGCAACCACACCTGTATCGACTCCCACAACACCCGTGGAGAGGGTTACCTCTGTACTTGGACCCGGCATCAACTGGTCGGGAAACCTGGGCGGGAAAGGTGGCATTCGTATTGAAGGGACTTTCGAGGGCGAGGTGGCGATTCGCGGCCTGGTGGTGATTGGCGAAACCGGGCGCTTGACATGCAAGAATCTCAAAGCTAACAATGTGATTGTAGCCGGCGCGGTTAAAGGCAACATTACCGCTGAAAAACTGGAGATTCGCTCCACCGGCCGTGTCTGGGGTGATGTAGTGACCACAGCTTTTACCACTGAAGAGGGAGCTTTCCTCCGCGGCCAGGTAAGGATGGAAGAAATGATCGAACTTCAACTTGAGGAGGCACCGGCGGTGGATAAGAAGGAAGACGATAGTGTTGAACCAAAGCCTGAGAAACCGGTGAAAGGCCGCAAGGTTGCGGGTGCTTAAGACTTATGGATATTAATTATTGGCTGGGATATGTCAGTGAGTGGCTGGGTGCGGTTGCGGTTGTAATGATTGCCGCCATCAGCCCCATGTTGAAGAAAGTGCGGCGAATTGATTTCCGTTTTCCAAGGCGAGAAGCGACGTTTGCCCTCTCATTGTTTGTTCTGGTCTACTTTATTGCATTTCAATATTTTTCCAACGGCTTTCTCGACTTTATTAGGGAGTTCGCTGGAGTTTTCCCTGGTGGTGAAATTGCAGAACGCATGCTCCTGGCTGTAATCTCGCTTGTTCTGTTCATACTGGCACTCGTATTACGCGGGCAGCCGTTGAAGAGCATTGGCTGGGGCAAAGCAAACACGCGTGCGGGAGTCATTGTAGGGCTGCTGCTGGTGATCCTAACAATTTTCCTGCGAGGCAAATTCCTGACCGTCTTGAATGGCGTCACTGCTGCCGAGGGCAGTCTGCTGCTGGTCATCCTGGTGCTGTGCGTGGCGGAGGAAACAATATTTCGCGGATATATCCAGTTGCGGCTAATGTCTTTCCTGGGGAATACCTGGGGTTGGTTGGCCACTGCTGGTTTGTATTTACTCTGGCAGCTTCCCGGCCGCCTCTGGCTGCATCCCTTTGGTGAAATCTGGGTTGACCTGGTGATCGCCGCAGTGCAGGCTTTGCTGTTTGGATGGATCATGCGTAAAACGGGGCACGTGAGTTCAACCATTCTCTTCAGAGCTGCTGCAGCCTGGATTCAATTCCTGTAATCTACTTTACCGGAGATATCGATGCGGCTCTCTCATCTCTTCAGTCAGACTCTGCGTGAAATTCCTGTCGAAGCAGAAGTAACCAGCCACCAACTGTTGGTGCGTGCAGGATTCATCCGTCAGTTAGGCGCCGGGATTTTTACTTACCTTCCGCTGGCATATCGAACCCTGACGAAGATAATGAATATCATGCGTGAGGAAATCAATGCCATTGGCGGGCAGGAAATCCTCATGCCTGTTGTTCATCCCGCGGACGTATGGAAGGAAACCGGGCGTTACTACCAGATCGGAAGCGAGATGGGACGCTTCAAAGACAAAACCGATCATGACATGGTGCTGGCCATGACTCACGAGGAGATCGTCGCGGACCTGGTACGCGGTGTTATCCGGTCTTACCGGCAGCTTCCAGCGCTGGTATATCATTTGCAAACCAAGTGGCGCGATGACCCTCGCCCGCGTGCGGGTTTGATCCGCGTGCGAGAGTTCATCATGCTGGATTCCTACAGTCTGGATTCTGACTGGGAAGGATTGGACACCCAGTACCAGGCGCATTATGATGCATATTTTAGAATTTTTAAACGCTGTGGTTTGTCCACTGTAGCCGTTCAATCGGATACGGGTATGATGGGCGGGAAGATGGCGCATGAATATATGTACCTCACCCCGATCGGAGAGGACAGCCTGTTGTTCTGCGACTCGTGCGGATACTCGGCCAACCGCCAGGTAGCAACGGTACGAAAACCTGCGCCAGAAACAGAAGCACCGCTCCCTCTGGAGAAGGTAGCTACACCAAATGCTTCCTCAATCGAAGAGCTTGCAGAATTTTTGAAAGTTCCTGCATCGCGTACAGCAAAGGCAGTTTTCTTCATGGCTGAGGTGGATGATAAAAATGGAAGTCAACGCGATCAATTTATATTTGCTGTTGTTCGCGGAGACATGGATGTGAACGAAACGAAGATTGCCAACCTGGTCAAAGCCAGGGAATTGCGTCCGGCGGTCGCGGAGGAAATCAAAGCTGCCGGGGCTGCAGCAGGATACGCCTCACCTGTGGGGTTGAAGGACGGGCTGGTGATTGTGGATGAATTAATTCCCCTGTCACCAAACCTGGTAGCGGGAGCTAATCAAGAGGGTTACCATTTGAGGAATGTCAATTATGGCAGGGATTATACTGGTGCCATTGTTGCTGACATCACCTCTGCACGTGAGGGTGATGCCTGCCCGAAATGTGGTGCGACAATGAGACTTGCACGCGGCGTGGAAGTGGGTAATATCTTCAAACTGGGTACGCGATACACGGATGCCCTGAACTGCACATTCCTGGATGAATATGGGGTCAGCAAGCCTGTGATCATGGGCTCCTATGGGATTGGGGTCGGACGTTTGCTTGCGTGCGTGGCCGAAGACCATCACGACGAGCATGGCTTGATCTGGCCAGTGAGCATTGCTCCGTATCCCGTATACCTGGTGATCTTGCCGGGTAAAGAGATGGATACATCATCCATTGCCAGTGGAATTGAAAAGGAATTGACCGCTGCTGGATACGAGCCGTTGGTGGATGACCGGGCAGAGTCTGCGGGAGTAAAATTCAACGACGCCGATCTTATTGGACTGCCGCTGCGTATTACCATCAGCGAACGTGCGTTCAAGCAGGGCGGGGTTGAATTCAAATCGCGCCGCAGCGGTGAAAGTTGGATCGTTCCGGTATCGGCTGTGAGTACTGAAGTCGAAAAGTTTCTAAAGAATAGCGAAGCCTAGAACACTGACCGTTCTATACAATAGAAAAGAGTAGAATTCACATTATGAAGAATGTATCACCACTTGTTCCCATGTCTTTGCCAGACCTGACTGATGCTGAGCGCCAGGCCGTGATGGATCTGCTGCATACCCCAAACCTGAGTATGGGGAAGGAAATCGCCGGGTTCGAGAAAGCCATTGCTGATTTTGTTGGCGTGAAGCACGCAATGGGTGTGACTTCCGGGACTACCGGGCTTCATCTTTGCGTGCGTGCTGCCAGAATCGGGGTAAACGATGTGGTCATCACCACCCCGTTTTCCTTTGTATCTTCCACCAATGCCCTGCTTTTTGAGAAGGCGATTCCTGTATTTGTGGATGTTGACCCTGTAACGGGTAACATCGATGCCAAACAGGTTGCGGAGGTCGCTGCTGATCTTAATCGAGGTGGTGAAACCGCCAGGCGTTGGCTTCCACGCAAGGGAGCAGAGAACGCAGGGGAACTAAAATCTATTCTGGCAGTGGATGTGTTTGGACAACCCGCCGATTATGACAGCCTGTCACCCATTGTCGACCGTTATGGATTGACCCTGATCGAGGATTCCTGCGAATCACTGGGTGCTCAATATAAGGGCCGGATGACCGGTACGTTAGGGCATTATGGTGTTTTTGCGTTCTATCCCAATAAGCAGATTACAACGGGTGAGGGCGGAATGGTGGTCACCAATGATGATCAAGCCGCTGATTTCATCCGAGCCCTGCGCAACCAGGGAAGGGCACCGGGTGATAACTGGTTGCAGCATACTTTCCTGGGATATAACTACCGCATGGACGAGATGAGTGCAGCCCTGGGACGCGTGCAGATGACGCGGATTGAAGAGCTGCTTAACAACCGCCAGAGGGTTGCAGACTGGTATGACATGCGCTTGAAGGCCATACCAGAAGTAGAGACCCCCGTGATTGTTCCGGATACAACCCGTGTCTCTTGGTTCGTGTATGTGATCCGTTTTGTCCAGGGGATCGATCGAGATGCAGTTGCGCGGAAACTGATGGAACGCGGCATCCCGGTTCGCCCATATTTTCTGCCGATTCACCTCCAACCTTACATGGTGGATACATTTGGATATCGAGAGGGCGACTTCCCGGTGACCGAGGATCTGGGTAAACGCGGGCTGGCTTTACCGTTCTCAGGGAAAATGACCGAAGCGGAGGTTGAGCTTGTTTGCAAAACCCTTCGCGAATGTTTGAAGATGTGATCAACTGGCGAAGGATATGAAGGAAACGCAGGTATATTCCCCACCCAAAACCGTTGGATTAATCCTGCACGGATTCATCATCCTTTTACTGCTTGGCGGTAGTGGGCTGTTGATCTACCTGGCGTTTTCTCTTTCGACCAGCTGGTCGCTTATTCTTTTTCTTTTCGGTGCCATCCTATTCCTGGCAGTTTTACCCATAGGCGCGTACCGGGCATATGCACTCTTGCATGCCACATATTCCATTGAGAGAGATGGGTTACGGGTGCGCTGGGGCTTGCGCTCCGAGGATATTCCCTTGACGGAAGTGATCTGGGTTAGACCGGCTTCAGAGCTGGAATTACCGTTAAAGCTGCCTGTTTTTTCGATGCCTGGTGCAGTTTTGGGCAATTCCGAACACGAGGATTTGGGGCCGTTGGAATTTATAGCCAGCAGCGCCCAGAAGTTGGTTATCGTATCTACTGTAAACAAGACTCTTGTCCTTTCACCGGAAGACCCTGAAGAATTTGTGTATAAATTTCAAAGGGTGATCGAGATGGGCAGCCTGTATCCCATTCCACCCCATACTGCAGTACCAGCAGCTTTCATCCAGCAAATACTCAAAGACAGGCGATCACTCAGGTTGATCCTGACCTTGTCGGGGATGACTATCTTGTTGATCATCGTAACTAGCCTGCTGATTCCGGTCAGGCCATCGGTATCGCTTGGATATGATATCTATGGTGGTTTGCTTCCTCCGATCAGTTCCAACCGGTTGCTGCTGCTGCCTGTAATCGCCACAATTTTTACTTTTATGGACATTATTGCTGGGGCTTTCTTCTTCAGGCGCCCTGATACCCGCATGATCTCTTATTTTATCTGGAGCGCCGGGATTTTCATGTCTCTGGTATTGATCCTTGGGGTTGTACTATTGGTTGTAAACTCAGCTTAGAAGGAAGATCGAATTGGAAATCAGACAATTATTGATCGGGCTGGTTCTGGCAGCGTTCATCGCGTTCGCAGCATATGGATTTAAAGCCCTTAATTCAGGTGGTAGTTGGGCGGCATTTGTTTTGGGAACGGTTGTTTTTGGTTTGGGTGGGTTCGCTTGGGCTCTGGTACTGATGGTCTTCTTCATCACATCTAGCGGATTGTCTATATTATTCAAGAAACAAAAATCAACAGCGGAAGAGAAGTACGCCAAAGGCTCCCGGCGTGATGAACGCCAGGTTTTGGCTAATGGAGGACTGGCAGGAATTGCGGTCATTGTCCATGTGTTTTTTCCTGCATCCAATCTTCCATGGCTGGCCTTCGCGGCTGCTTTTGCTGCAGCCAATGCCGATACCTGGGCTACCGAATTGGGCGTGTTGAGTAAAACATCTCCGCGCTTGATCCATACAGGGAAGGCCGTACCTGCAGGGACATCTGGGGGTATCAGCCTGACGGGGATGCTGGCTGCTGCTGCCGGGTCTCTAGCAATTGCAGCCACCGCATACCTCTCCTGGCCGTTGACAGGCATAGCGAGCACAAACCGGATGTTATTTTCATTAATCATCGCCGTTGCAGGATTCTTGGGCAGCGTTATTGATTCTTTAATTGGTGCTACCGTTCAGGGAATCTTTTGGTGTCCTGTTTGCCATAAAGAAACAGAAAAATCTCCGCTTCATTCATGCGGAACTGCCACAGAATTATGCCGGGGGAAAAAATGGATCACAAATGACTGGGTGAATATTATGTGTACCGGAAGTGCCATCTTACTGGCTACGTTCGCTTGCGTTCTGCTATTGGGGGCAAATTAGAAGATCTCTTATCGATCAACTTTACAAATATGCAATCCTTGCTTGTAATAAATATCTAGGGCGTATAATAGTACTGGATTCAAACCCAAAGAGATTTTATTAATCGATCAAGCAATTCTAGAATTTAATGTGAAGGATCGAGGGGATGTTTTTACCACAACAAAAATTCCACCGCAATAGGACAAAAGCTCAGGCAATGGTTGAGCTGGCATTAACTTTGCCTATCTTTTTACTTCTTGTTTTTGGAATTTTTGAAATCTCAAGGTTAGTATTTATTTACAGTGCAATCTTCACTGCCAGCCGTGATGCAGCAAGGTACGGAGCGGCGGCTGGAAAAAATGACGTGGGAGAGGTTTTCTACCGCGATTGCGCAGGGATGATCCAGCGAGCAGGCGATGTCAGCGCTTTTGTAGATATTGATGAAATTTTGGTTGAATATGACCATGGGCCTGACAGCAATGGTGCTTCTGAAGTATTTGCGGTATGTCCGCTGGCTGCGGATGAAGAATTGGAGGTTGGTGACCGGGTGATTGTGACAGTCACGGCAACCTACCATCCAACCGTCAGGTTATTGAACCTGGTCGGAGACATTCCTATTACATCTGTCTCTGCTCGAACAGTCATCACCAAGCTGGAAATCATGGGGACTCCTCCAAATACCAACACGCCGAAACCAACCTACACTCCAACGGCATCGCCAACATCTACGATGACTCCAACAGCCAGTAACACCCCAACCGAGACGGCAACACCAACATTTACTTCTACACCAAGCAATACGCCGACGATCACGAATACACCAACGATTACCAACACGCCGACGATTACCAATACGCCAACGATTACTTTAACGCCGTCGATTACTCTGACACCATCGATTACTCTCACTCCTTCGGAAACGTTGACACCTTCCATCACTCCGACGCCAACCAACACTTTAACCCCATCAACGACACCAACACCAACAGTAACCAATACACCTAAACCTACGAAAACACCAACCAATACGAAGACCCCTACTCCAACTCAGCCCAGTATTTGCGGGTACTTTGATATGCCCGTAGAGTCTGTCGTGCGTGGTATGCAGAGTTGGACGATCTCGATATCAAACACTTCTGGTGGCAATGTAAGTGTTCAAAAGATGGAAGCCTGGTGGTGGAATTACTCCAAGCTTGAAAAGGTCTCTCTGCGTGAAAAGATTATCTGGGGAAGCATCGATGGAGTATACTCGCCATTGACAACAACCTTTACTGATACTGCCCCTGCAGATTTGATCATTTACCCTGGAACCAGTAATCTTCAGTTGGCATTCATGGATGATTATTTCAGCATCTTCTTTGTGAAGGTTTATCTGAGCAATGGCTGTTATGTGCAATACTGGAAGTAACGGATTGTGGTTATGAGAGCAGAACATGGAATGAAACATGAAAAGGGTCAAAGCCTCGTCGAGTTCGCCGGAGCTCTGGTGGTTCTAATCATCATTCTGGCAGGCGTCGTGGATCTTGGACGGGCGATCTTTACCCTTTTCGCGATGCAGGACGCAGCTGAGGAAGGAGTCGTTTTTGGCACCAGTTTTCCAACGCACTGCGATCAAATTCGTGAGCGAATCCAGTACAACCTTTCCAATGAGATCCTTCCCGATGATATTACCGTATGGGTAACGATCGAAAATAATGCGGGTGTGCAGCAATCATGTGATTCGATTCCGCTTAGCAACGTATATGCAGGCAAGGAAATGCAAATTGAGGTAACCCAGACATTCAATATTACCATGCCGCTTATTGGTGCGTTTGTTGGTCAAACGATTCCCTTGAAAGCCACAGCGAATGGCATCATCCTCAGGCCGCAGCCGCCTGATTATTAAAGCGAGGTATAAGATGATGAAGAAAAAAGAAAATGGACAAATCCTGGTCATACTAGCCATTGCCATGGTAGCAATTTTATCTATTACTGCATTGGCAATCGATGGCAGTATGGTTTACAACGACCGGCGCACTGATCAGAGTACCGCTGATTCTGCAGCGCTTGCTGGAGCAGGAGCAGCCGCCCAGATCCTCAAAGATCATCATCCAACCGACTTTGTTTGTGGTGGAGGAGCAGCAAAGCCTCTGGCTAATCAAGCCACATTGGCTGCGCTTCAGGCAGCTTATGATTCAGCACTCGCAGATGATGTAACCCTTACCCTTCAAGATACCAGCGCTGAAAACTATGTTCATATCACCTGCAATCCAGGTCTTACTGGTAAAAAGTTCCTGGATGTTGAGGTTGTAGTCACTTCCACGGTAGAGACCACATTTGCCAGAGTCATCTCAAGAGATACTCTTACTACAAAGGTCAAATCCATTGCCAGGGTTTATCCCAAGCAGCCGTTTGCCAATGGCAACGCCCTCGTTTCTCTCTCCAACAGCTGCGGTTCAAATGTTGGTGGAATTGAATTTGCAGGTAGTTCGGATGTAGATGTTACTGACGCCGGGATATTTTCGAATTCATGTATTAAAGCGCAATCCAGTGCAACGAGTGTGATTGTGATCGGTGGAAATATTCAATATGTGTCTACATGTACTGGTTGTGACTCTGCTGACATGGAACCTGATGCGACGCAGGCCTCAGAACCATTACCGAAAGATATCCTGAATGCTGACGATATTCCAAACTGCCCGAGTGATGAAGATTTATATGAGGATGCAAATTATTCTTCTGGTGTACTGGAACCTGGCAACTATTTTGGACTATCCATCCCAGCTAATAAAACAGTAACGCTTAAACCAGGACTTTATTGTCTTAAGGGTGATCTAAAGAACGGGTCTAAATCCGTTTTTAAGGCAGAACGAGTTACCTTTTCAATACTTGAGGGCGATGTCACGATCAATCAAAATGATGCGGGGCAGGCGTGGCTGACAGCTCCAGACTGTGAAACGAAAGACGCAACCTGTGACGTTCCTCCCGCGGTGAGAGGCTTATTAATGTATCTGGATCCTGCAAAACCGCACAAAGTTACATTGAACGGCGGTTCGACCAATCTGTTCGAAGGGACGATCTACGGACCGAACACGACTTTCAAGATCAATGGTGGATCAGCAACCGACACCTTCAAAGCCCAGATCATTGGCAGTTACATTTATGTTTCGGGCAGCAGTATGCTACAAATGAACCTTAACGGCGCTGAAATGTACTGGGATGATTCATCCATTGATTTGATCGAATAAGAAAATAGAATTTTGATAAAAAATCCCTGAAGAGCAAATCTTCAGGGATTTTATATTCTTATTTACGTTGCTTGTTTTTTGTTGCTGTTTCGATATCCAGGCGATAGCCAACACCACGGATGGTCTTGATATATCTGGGGTGGCGGGGATTATCTTCGAGCGCCTGGCGCAGCCAGCTCATGTGGACATCCAATGAACGGGTATCAGCCGTGTAATCGGTTTCCCATGCTTCGCGGAACATGGCTTCCCGTTCCACCACCTCGCCGGGGTGCTCCATCAAGATTCGCAGTAAGGTTACCAGACGCGGAGTCAATTGCACCTGTTTCGTGTCACAAATCGCGCGTTTTTGGGTCACATCGAGGGTGATCGGACCAGCAGTTAAGCCGCCGTCGTTCTGGATGGGGAGCAAATGTTTGATGCGGTTGGTCAATTTTTGCATCGTGAACGGAAGAACCAATACGGTGTCTGCACCATAATTGTCGTTAGGGTCACTGTTTGAATCAATGACCAGGATCACCGGCAGTGTGTTTTTCTTTTCGTGCAAGGCCTGGCAGATGCGTTTACCACTGGTACGCATGGATGAGGCGTCAACCACCACCAGGTCGGGGATTACAGATTCTAAATGATTGAGGGCAGCGGTACCACTGGGCACACTCTCGACAAGATAGCCCTTCTTGGTCAGCCCTGCAGCAAATGAGGGATGATCGGTACGTTTTCCTTCAATTAACAAGATTCTTGACTTCAACAAAGTACACGACCCGTTATCTTAAAATATTAGTATGACTCGATTATTTCATTGGAACATTGAATTCAACAATGAATGGACCTTGTATTATTCAATTGTTTGATACTTTCTTAATTGCACACCTGGTGGTACGATGGGCAGGCGACAACGAGAAGTGTACCGTAATTTTAAACCCGCCTTATGATAGTGCAATTATACACTAAACTTAAAAAATGCAAGAATAAATGTGAGCGTTTCTTAAGAAATCTTTTTCTGAACGACTTCTCGTTGCACCTCATTATCCTGCGTGTTAGAATAACACAGGGGACAGAGATGTCTGATAATGGAGGTTGGAATGACTCAAATGGTTGAGGTCACGATTGATAGTGTCCGGGTGAGCCTGACCAACCAGCAGCGGATTGTCATGCTGCGGGAGGTGGGGCGTGAACGCTTTCTCCCGATTTGGATTGGGCCATACGAAGCAGAAGCGATCACGATTTCCCTTCAGGAGATTGAGGTTGCGCGCCCGCAGACTCATGATCTCATGATTCAGTTACTCGCCAAGTTAAATGGCAGGCTGCTCCGTGTTGAGGTTGTCGCTCTTAAAGGTGACGTGTTTTATGGGAATCTGGTTGTGGAATTGAATGACCAAATTTACAATGTAGATGCCCGTCCATCTGATTCCATTGCGCTGGCGGTCAGAGCTCATGTTCCGATCCTGGTTGCATTGGATATTCTTAACGAAGCCGGGATAACTCCAGAGATGGATATCCTGGCCGAAGTTTTGAACGACTCTGAATTTGACCAGCAAAAAGTTGTTGAAGAAGAAGCCGAAGAAACGAAGAAGCGTTTATCGATTTTTGAAGATTTTCTTCAAAATGTGAAATTGGATGACTTGCCAAAAAATGACAGCGAAAATGATCAACCTGATAAAGGCGGCAGTCAGCGGTCGGATGAAGACCACAAGCCTGAAGACTAAGTCCGGATCGATAGAGGTTTCCAATGGGTAATTTTGCACCGTATGAAGAAGAATCATCAACTGTGATCCAATCGCAGCCCAACAGTCGTGAAGCTGAAGAAGCGGTGCTGGGATCTGTGTTGATCAATCCTGAATCGTATCACGAGATTTCAGAAATTCTGCGCCCGGATGATTTTTATATCATTCGCAATCAGTGGATTTTCGAAGTATTTATCAAACTGTTCGAAAAACGCATGCCAATCGATATCCTCACTGTCAGTGAAATGCTGCAGGAGCAAAACCGTTTGGCTGAAATCGGAGGTCAGGCTTATCTGCTGGCACTGGTTAACCAGACCCCAACGTCGCTGCACGCCGAGGCTTATGCGCATATCGTGGAACAAAACGCTATCCGTCGCCGTATGTTGGCATCAGCCAACGAAATGGCAAAACTGGCTTACAACCAGGAAAAATCGGTAGACACGATCCTGAGTGACGCCGAAAAATCAGTGTTCAGTCTCAGTTCGCGCCGGGTACGCCACGATCTGGAACCAATCCAGATGGTGGTCAGTCAATATTATGACCATGTCGATGAACTCTCCAAGCGTGACGATGAGATCTTCGGAGTTCCAACTGGCTTGACAGACCTGGACCATCTTCTTGGGGGACTTCAACCCTCAGACCTGTTGATCATTGCCGGCCGTCCAGGCTCAGGCAAGACAGGATTTCTCCTTTCGGTTGCAAAGAACGCCGCTCAGAAGCATAAAAAGAATGTAGCGATCTTTTCACTGGAAATGTCCAATGAACAATTGGTACAACGCCTGATCGCACAGGAAACCCGCATCGATACCCAGCGTCTGCGTACGGGTAAGCTGCGGGATGAGGAGTGGTCAGTTTTCACCCAGGCAACCGAGGTTTTAAGCGATGCTCACATCTGGCTGGATGACACACCGGCAATCACGCCGCTAGCACTTAGCACAAAATGCCGCCGCCTGGCCATGGAACATCAGCTTGACTTGATCATTGTCGATTACTTGCAGCTCATGGGTAGCGATTCACGCACCGAGAACCGCGTTCAAGAAGTTTCAGCAATTTCTCGAAGCCTCAAAGTGCTTGCCCGCGACTTGAAAGTTCCAGTTTTGGCAGCTGCCCAGCTCTCGCGTGCAGTCGAGCAGCGCGAAGGGAAAAAGCCGATTCTTTCAGATTTGCGCGAATCGGGCAGCCTTGAGCAGGATGCTGACATCGTCATGTTCATTCATCGCCCGAATGCCGATGACAAGGAAAATCCACGTAGAAATATTGCGGAACTGATCGTGGCCAAACACAGGAACGGCCCGACACATTCAGGTATTGAACTTGTATTCCTTGAAAACCTTGCTAAATTTGAGAACGCCTTGAAATTGGAAGATGAACCTGCCCGGAAGAAGAAGTAAAAATTGCCAATGTCACCGTTCACTGGTTTTTCCGCTAAAGAAAATGATTCAATACCTGTCCCTTCGGCATTCTTTACTGACTTACTGCCGCAGATCGATCATCTTGGCGAACTGCGCATCTCGCTATATGCATTTTGGAATATTCATGTACAAGTGAAAGAACCCGGGTATCTGACCCTTTCAGACATGCTTCAGGATGCCAACCTGGTTCAGTTGTTTGGCATCCTGCGAAACGAACAGGAAAAGAACCTGCAGGATGCGCTTGCCCGAGCCTGTCTGCGTGGGACGCTTCTGGATGCAAGGGTAGACGGGGATACGTATTATTTCCTGAATTCGCCGCGCGGGAAGGCTGCCAGAGAAGGTTTGACTGCAGGTGCATGGAAACCCGATGAAAATGACCATACACCTGTACGTCTGGCGGCTGAGCGACCCAGTATTTATTTACTTTACGAACAAAATATTGGACCTTTGACCCCCATTCTTTCGCAAATGCTTCAGGATGCTGAGGACACTTATCCGGCTGAATGGATCGAGGAGGCGGTCAAGATCGCCGTTACCCGGAATGTACGCAATTGGAATTATGTGGAAGCAATTCTAAAGTCATGGAAAGAGAAAGGCCGAAATGAAACCGATCGGAGAGCCGGTAAGGAAGATCGCAAGCGGGATAGTGAAGGAAAATATGCCGACTTCATCAACCACTAAAACTGAAAACAATCCAGACGAGGTATGCCCGATTTGCGGTGGTGTAGGATATCTGCGCCGCGACCTGCCGGTGAGTCACCCTGATTTTGGCAAACTAACACCTTGTATCTGCAGACAAAATGAAACAAACCGGACTGCCAGGGAAAAGCTCTATCGCATGAGCAACCTGGAAGCATTCAAAGAAATGACTTTCCATTCTTTTTCAGTGCAAGGCAGACTCGGTCTGGCTGATGAGCAGATCCGTTCGCTGCAATATGCTCTGAGCCAGGCGCAGCAATTTGCGGGTTCTCCCCGCGGCTGGCTGGTGTTAATGGGCTCTTACGGCTGCGGCAAGACACATCTGGCTGCAGCGGTTGCCAATGCCTGCGTGGAATTCGGCATGAACACGATCTTTCTCACCGTACCTGACCTGCTCGACTGGCTGCGCTTCTCTTATGATGCGCCGGATACAACTTTCGAGGAACGTTTCGAAGAGTTACGCAATGCCGGGTTGCTGGTGTTGGACGATCTTGGTGCCCAAAATGCCACCAAATGGGCCGGAGAAAAACTATTCCAAATCGTGGATTACCGGTATGCGCGAAAACTACCCACAGTGGTCACCACCAATCTCGATCTTGAAGACCTTGATGACCGCATCCGTTCCCGCCTTCAGGATCCCGACCTGGTGACACGTGTGCGGATTACTGCCCCCGATTACCGTTCACCGGTAAAAGATAAGCGCGATCCGCTGCTTTACCAGCTGCAATTACTCAGCGACCGTTCCTTTGGCAATTTCAGCCTGCGTGAGCCGGAGGGGCTGTCTCCTGAAATTCAGGTAAATCTTGAAAAAGTATTCCGTTTGGCACAGGAATTCGCCGAACATCCGCACGGCTGGCTGGTCATGACCGGCACATACGGATGTGGGAAGACGCATCTTGCGGCAGCCATTGGGAATTATCGCAAAGGGATGGGTGACGACCCTATCTTTGTAGTCGTCCCTGACTTGCTGGATCATCTGCGTGCAACGTTCAGTCCATCCAGTACTACTTCATATGATGACCTGTTCAACCGTGTAAGGTCTGCTCCTATCCTCATACTTGACGATCTCGGAACACAAAGCGCCACTCCCTGGGCGCGCGAAAAGCTCTACCAGATCTTTAATGAGCGTTATAATGCCAAGCTGCCCACAGTGATCACCATGTCGTCGAACTTTGAGGATCTCGACGCACGTATACGTAGCCGTATGCTAGATTCCCGTCTATGCACGATCTTTGAAATCCTGGCTCCTTCCTATCGCACTGGAGCAAGCAAACCCGTACGCAAGGGGAAACGATAGAGATCAACCCTGATGATGTTATTTGAGTTGACGAAGGCTGCAGATTGCTGCAGCCTTTTTTATGCAATGGGTGAAATTTCGGAAGTGCAATGCGGGCAGCGAGTGGCTTTTTTGGAGACAGAAGTCAGGCAATAGGGGCACTCGCGGGTGGTCACTTCCTCCACTGTCTCTTGTTTTTTCGTGAGGCGGTTGATCGCTCGTATCATCAGGAAGATCACGAACGCCAGAATGATGAAATCAAGAATATTGTTAATGAATAATCCATAGTTCAATGTTGGTGCACCTGCGTTTTGGGCATCAACCAGGCTGGCATATTTTTCGCCAGTCAGGCTGACGAATAGATTGCTGAAATTAACCTTGCCCAGCAAGAGACCTAGTGGAGGCATGATGATGTCATTGACCAGTGAGGATACGATTTTTCCAAATGCACCGCCAATGATGACGCCCACTGCCAGATCGATAACGTTTCCACGAAGCGCAAATTTCTTAAATTCCTCTAGCATATCTTTCTCCTTTCAAAAATATTTTTATGCTTACAAAACAATGTACTGAATATTGGATGCGATGTCAATTCTTTTAGGATTCTATTGTCCCGCTAGTGGTGCGTGATAGAATTACCCGATGGTTTTTCGGATACGGAGATTAATCCATTATTACCCCCGGCAATTCTGGCTGATCAACATCATCATGATGTTCGCCTGGCTCTTCCATAGTTTAATGTGGTCGTACCTGATGCTATTCATCAGCCAGCGTTTGGAACTGCCGCTCTCCAGTGTTTCAGGATTGATGATGATCAATGCCGCTACTGGAATGGTTACCACGTTCCTCGGTGGTGCTATTGCTGATAAATTCGGACGCAAGGGAGTGATGGTATTTTCCCTTCTGTTCTGTGGGGTGGGGTGGTTTTTCTTCCAGGCAGCCGGAACATTGCCTGTTTTTGCGTTGTTGATGGCGATTACTGGTGCAACAACTCCACTGTACCGCCTTGCTGCAGATTCGATGATCTCAGATCTTATTCTGCCGGAAAAACGACTAGATGCATATTCTCAACTGCGTATGGGAAACAATATTGGCGTGGCAGTTGGACCTGCCATCGGCGGTTACCTGGCTTCCGTATCGTATGATATCGCTTTCACAGTGATTGGCGCGGGTCTGGCAACGATTGGGTTGGCTGTCGCATTCCTGGCTTCGGAAACAAAACCTCAGGTTGAAACATTGGCCGAGGTACAAATTGACAAGAGTGGCGGATATGCCAGGATTATTAAAGATAAAACCTTCATGGCTATCATCATTGCCTTCACTTTTAACCGTATTTGCACATCGATATTATGGCTGATGCTTGCAGCGTACGCCAAGCAAAATTTTGGCCTTTCAGAAAGAGTGTATGGTTATATTCCAGCTACAAATGCACTCATGGTGATCTTCCTGCAAATGTTAGTCACCCGGCAGGTGAATCGGGGTAAACCGGTGCCAGCTATGGCGCTGGGAGCGTTGATCTATGCAGTATCCATTGGCAGTGTGGCCTTTGCAAATGGTTTCTTGGGATTCTGGCTGTGTATGGTGGCTGCAACGGTGGGTGAAATGATCCTGGTGCCGACTACCACCACGTACACCTCCAGACTGGCACCGGCTGACATGCGTGCGCGTTATATGAGCATTTATACCCTTTCTACTGGGATTGGCACCGGCGTCGGTCCCTGGCTGGGTGGATTCATGGAGAAGATATTCAATGCGCAGTCGATGTGGTACGCTGCAGGTGCGGTCGGTTTCGCTGGATTCCTGATATTTTTACTGGTCATCAGGCTTACCCGCCAGGCTGGCAGGCCAAAAACTGCGGATTTATCAGGTGTCAATTGAAAAGGTTGATGACTCAACTTACTAAGGTGATCAAGGAATATCCCCTGCAGTTCTGGCTCTTGTTCCTTGGCATGTTGATCAGCACCATCGGTTCGTCGATGATCTGGCCGTTTCTGATGTTGTACGTTTCCAAGACACTCGATATTGCCTTGACTCGGGCAGCCACGTTGATGACCATCAATGCCGTCATGGGATTGATCTTTTCGTTCATCGCCGGGCCAATCATCGACCGGGTAGGCCGCAAGTGGGTCATGGTTATCAGCCTGGTTGGGAATGGTTTGATGTACCTGCTTCTCAGCCACGCACAGACATATGCCGAATTTGCAGTGGCTCAAGGGTTGATGGGTGCTCTGAATCCCCTTTACCGGGTTGGCGCGGATGCCATGATGGCTGATCTGATTCCGCAGGAAAAGCGGGCGGGAGCTTACTCGATCATGCGTATGAGCAATAACACCGGCGTCGCCATTGGGCCGACCATCGGGGGATTTATTGCTTCTCAATCCTATACGCTGGCGTTTTATTGCGCGGCGGCCGGGTTGGCATTCTACGGTATCTTGATCGCCTTCAAAGCAAGCGAAACTCTGCCGAAAGTCGAGACGCCAACTGTAAAGAAGAGTCTTTTCGATGGATACGGCCGAATATTTAAACACAAGGAATTCATCGGTTTTACGATAGGATTTACATTGACATCGATGCTGGCTTCCATGGTATGGACGTTGCTTTCAGTTTATACGAATGAGAACTATGGAATACCCGAGAGTCAATACGGATTCATTCCCACCACGAACGCGATCATGGTTGTTGCACTGCAATATCTCGTTACCGTGATTACCAGGCGGTACAAATCCCTGCCTGTTATGGTTGCGGGAACAGGGTTCTATGCAATTTCGACAGCATTGGTAGCGTGTTTTTCAGGATTTTGGGGATTCTGGTTCTGCATGGTAGTGATGACGATCGGCGAATTGATCATCAGTCCTACCGCAACAACGTATACCGCCAATCTGGCTCCAGCGGATATGCGCGGGCGTTATATGAGCATTTACGGACTTACCTGGAGCATTGCCAGTGGGATTGCGCCTGTTTTCGGTGGGATGTTGAATGATCACCTGGGACCGCGATGGATCTGGATTGGCGGTGGGGTAATTGGTGTGATCAGTGTGATCGTTTTCATATTTCTTGCTCGAAGATACAGCCAGAACGAAGAAATACCAGGTGGAGTAACGAAAAAGACCGCTGGTGTATAAGCCTGCTTTGGGTTGCGAATAGCCATCGAAATTTGTATAATAAAAGGTACGATGAAAACACTGCGATTCGTGGTGCTTGTTTTGATGTTTACGGGAGCGCTGTTGGGTGTAACCCAAGACACCAGTGCGCAATCTTCGGATTCCATTTACATTTCCGAGACTGGCCACTGGATTTGGGGAGATTTCTTGCGCATGTATAACAGCGTGTCTGATCCGCTGCTCTTTTTTGGTTATCCGATCACTGACGACTTTACCGATCCCATTACAGGCCAACGTGTTCAGTATTTCCAAAAAGCTCGCTTTGACCTGGTAGACACCGATCAAGGTCCACAAATTCAGATTGCACCACTGGGTCAATTGTTGCACGAAACAGGGGCCGTTCTGGCTGAAATCCCCACAGATGGACCAACATGCCGAATGTTCGACAGCGGTTTTTCAGTGTGCTACGCATTTCTCCAGTTTTATGATACGCATGACGGTTCCAACCGTTTTGGAGATCCGATTTCTGAAGTTGAGGTTGTTGACGGGCGTTATATCCAATATTTTGATTATGCGCGTATGGAATGGTGGCCTGATCGGCCTTCAGGTGAGAGGGTAGTGCTGACCGATCTTGGACGCATTTACTTTGATAAGGTGGTTGCCAATTCTGAATTGCTTAAATCAAGCCCTCCTGCGAACATCGCTGGGAACCTCGTGAATCCTCAGGTACGGGTTTTCGTTTTGAAAGCTTTGATTGGCGTGGGTGAGCAGCAAACAGTCTACGTGGTGGTACAGGATAAGTACCTGAGACCGGTGGAGAATGCCGAGGTTGGAGTTACTCTTTACTTCCCAGATGGGTCTAAGGAGTTTTACCGGCTTTCTGAATCGAATGAGTATGGCATTAGCCAATTTTCATTCACCACCCCACAGCTTGAACTGCAATCGATCGTTAACATCAAAGCCGAGATCAATATCCGCGGAGAATTTGCTGTTGGAAAATCCTGGTTCAGGTTGTGGTGGTAAAGAAGGGTGTAAAGCGATTCAGGTACAATTCCCGGTGAATGAGCCGGGAATTGTTTTGTTGTATCTTTTTATCTACAATAAATCTTTCAGCCTGTAATAGGCTCACTCTTTGTAGGGTGATTTTTTTGGAGAAAATTTTAATTAAGACTGCGACTTTTGAGCTCTGTGTAAAGTTTTTGATATTCAGCTTTGTTTGGCGGGTTTAGCACAATGATTTGATTAACTGTCGAGAGGGCGCCTTCCAGGTTTTCCTCATTGAGCAATTTCTCTGCCAGCGCATCCAGTTTTTCGATTGCTTTTGGGAGTTCATCACGGGCTATAAAATAACCAGCCATTCTTTTCTGTAATTCTACGTTTTCTGGACGTTCTTTTAAGAGATCATCCAGAAAATTCACGGCTGCCTGCGATTGATTTTCGGCATCCAACAGCTTGAGATAGGCATCCAACTCATTCATCGCTGCAGGGATCAACCCCAGGCGCATGTACAAGTCCACCAGCATGATACGTGGAGAGGATTCCAAGGGTTGGAGACTGCGCAGTTGTTCAAATACTTTGATGGCTTCCTTCCAATCCAGGCTTTGTAGTTCTATGTCAGACAGTTTGTTGAGTATCTTTATCGACCAATCACGGGCGGTACTGGATTGATGAGAGAGGGATAATGCAGAGGTGTACGTTTGCCGGGCTTGATCCAGTTCGCCCAATAGGTAGTAGATGTTTGCCAGGTCCATATATTGCTGTATGGCATCGTCGTTTCGTCCAATCGATTTCAGTAAATTGATCAAGCTGTGACGGACGGTAAGATCCATAGATGCCAGTTTGGTCACACGTGATAACAGACGGATCGCCTGTGCTGTCTCCCCGCGGATGGTATAGAGGCGTGAAACCTGCAGAAATTTATCGACAGCTTCTGTGATGCGTCCTTCGGTGATGAGGATTTCTCCAATCTGAACGTGAAGGGGCAAATACGTGGGGGCATAAATGAGTGCGCGGTAAGCCTCTTCCATGGCTGTGCGCAGTTTTCCTTCTGCTGCCAGTTTCTTGATCTCAGCTATAGACTCGACGACCTGACTACTGGATGATTCCATCAACATTTCTGCCAGCGGCATCGGAGGACTGCCGGCGGGTTGGGGCGGGAGCTGGGATCTGGCAGCCCTAAGATAGGCACGCCAGTCTGTTCGGGTAAGCTGGCTGTTGATCACATTGCAGAGGTTCAATAGATCTTTTTCCTGGGTTACCTGCAGGCTGGATTCAAAGATCGGATCATAGAGTTGCATTAGTTCTTCCGATTCCTGAAGGGAAACGGTTGTGGCATCTGCCAGTTTGAGTGACTGCAGGAAGTTAATGGATGCTTCTTTTAGTTGCCCCGTTTGTTCGTAAATTCTGCCAATCATCAGGTAAGACGCCAGTGCGTAGGCGGGATTACGTACGGAACGCTGCAAGTATTTCAATGCTTTCTGGGGATCGTTTTCACGGATGAGCAGAGCCACTAGGTAATAAGCCGCTGATTGATTAAGTCCGAGATCGATCGCTCTCTGCAATTCTTCTGCTGAACGATCGTCCTGGCCAGAGGTTTGCAGGTCAATGGCCTGGCTTAGATGAAGTTGGATGCGTTTACGGTCTGCCTGTTCTGCAGATAATTCACCCGTACCGCGTGTGAGCACATGTATGCCTCGCCGTGGATTTTTCGCGGCTGATTCGGATTCATCTGATTGTTCGAACAACAGGCCAGCCAGTTCTTTCAAAGCGGTTAGTTTCGCTTCAATATATGGATCATAATTGGCTGTTGGTTCGGTACTTGCCGGTACCATTTCCATTTCACGTACCTGGGCCATGCGTACTGCCCCGGTGCTGCCTTTTCTCCGTTCAGGGAGTGGTAGACTCTCGCCTGTTTTTAGTTTAGCAATCGCATCACGAACTATTGAGGATTGCGGATTCAATTGCTGGGCGTAATTAGCCACCTGTATTGCCCTGACGGGATCACCAGAATTCTGAATGATAGCAGCGAGGGCGATAAATTCTGTCACGGCTTCATCTTTCTTCCCCAGCTTATCAAAGATCTTTGCCAGGCGGGTATGTGCCGCTTGAGATGATGGATCAAGGCGAATGGCATCGTAATAACAATTGATGGCACGATCGATGTCATGTGATTTCAATTGAAGTTCAGCAGATTGCATGTAACAAGTAATAGCATCATGCAACATTCCTACACGTTCATAAATGTGTGCAATGCGTTCAAAGGGCATCGGGTCATTAGGATCAAGTATGGTCAGTCGTTGATAAATCCGTAAAGCATCTTCATATTTTTTTAATTGGAAATATGCCAATCCCAAGCTGGCTAATCCCAATACGTCATCCGGGTTATCAGACAGCGCTTGAGAATATGCTTCCACAGCCTCAGACCAGTTCTGGTCCCAGATAGCAGAATGACCCTTTTCCATTAGTGATTGAAAATTTGCCGTATCGTTGGTCATAAATTCAGACATTTGATTATTGTGTCATTACCTGCATACTCCCCCAGTTTACACCACTTCTGGCTTCTGTAAGGAGCGGAATATCAAGTTTGTAAGCATTCGACATAACACTGCTTACTAATTCTACTGTTGGTTTCAATTCAGAGACAGGGACTTCGAGAACCAGTTCGTCGTGAACTTGTAGCAGCATTTTAGCATTTAATTCACTTTTTGCTAACGCCGAATGAAGTTCAATCATCGCAATTTTCATGATATCGGCAGCAGTCCCCTGAATAGGGGCGTTGATTGCCTCACGTTCTTCGCGATTGCGAACCTGGACGTTTGCAGGGTGGGCCAGGTTAGGAAAATATCTGCGCCTTCCCAGCATCGTTTCCACGTAACCCTGTTTCGCAGCCAGTACGCGGATGTTATCAAGGTATCTTTTGACCCCTGGGAAGTGCTCGAAATAATCCTTGACAAAATTCTCAGCTTCCGCAAGTGTCAGGTCGGTTGACCGACTAAGACCAAAGGCACTCATTCCATAGATCAGACCGAAGTTAATTGCCTTGGCGTGCCGGCGTTGGTCCTTGGTCACTGCTGAGAGTGGGACGTCGTATATAGCTGCGGCTGTTGCGGCATGGATATCCTGGCCTTCGCGAAAGGCCTGGAGCATGGCTGAATCCTGAGCCATGTGCGCTACGATGCGTAGTTCGATTTGTGAGTAATCAACAGACAATAAGGTATGGCCGGGTGAGGCGACGAATCCAAGGCGTACTTGCCGGCCAGTTTCGGTGCGGGTGGGGATATTTTGCAGGTTTGGGTCTGAGGAAGCCAACCGGCCAGTCACGGACCCTGTCTGGCTGAAGTTGGTGTGCACGCGTTGTGTACGCGGATTGATCTGAAGCGGAAGGGCATCCAGGTAGGTCGATTTTAACTTGGCAAGCTCGCGGTATTCAAGCAGTTTGTCTACGACTGGATGTTTGCCTGAAAGTTCGTCCAATACCGCGGCAGAAGTGGAATAATGGCCGCTGGTCGTCTTTTTGTTGCGGTCGGGAGGTTCGAGCTTAAGTGTTTCAAAAAGCACTCGAGATAGCTGCTGGGTCGAATTTAAATTAAAGGGATAACCAACGGATTGGTATACTTCCCGCTCGATTTCTTTCAATCTGACACCGATCTCAGCACTAAATTTTTCGAAGAAAACCTTGTCGAGCGAAATACCTTCCCTCTCCATATTCATCAATACCGGAAGCAGTGGCATTTCGATATCTTCAAAGACACGTATGCAGTTGCGTTCAGCCATCTTCTTTTCGAGAACAGGAACAAGCCGCAGCGTGACCTCGGCATCCGCAGCTGCATATGGGGCAGCCAAGGAAATGGAGACCTGGTCCATTCCAATCTGGTTTTTGCCTCTGCCGATCAATTCTTCAATATGGGTCATACTGATGTTGAGAAGCGAATCTGCCATGTCCTTCAGTCCCAGGTTATGCGAAGCAGGGTCGATCAGCCAGCCTGCGATCATCGTATCAAAGGAAATGGGAGATATGCTAAGGCCATAGCTTCCAAGCACCAGTGCGTCGTATTTTATGTTGTGGCCAACTTTAGCGATTTTGGGATTGGTCATGGCGGGGGTCAGCGCATCGATTACCATCTTAATGGGAAGCTGTGCGCCGTCATTCCGGTGCCCCACCGGTATGTAATATCCTTCACCTTCCTTCACTGCAAGTGATATTCCCACCAGGTTTGCACGCAGCGGGTCAAGTGCGGTAGTTTCAGTATCCAGGGCGATGCGCGGGCTGGATTCGAGCGTTTTTTGCAGTTCTCCCAGCTTCTGAGAGGTGTCGATAATTTTCACGTTCAGCGAGTATGTAGATGGCAAACCCACTTCTTTGATCTCCTCGCCGAAGAGAGAAAGCTGTGGTGTGGTTTGAGAGACGAGCGGAGCCGAGATCATTCGCAGGCGCGGAATCAAAGTGCGGAAATCCAGTTCCCTGAACAGGGATTCAACCGCAGGAATGTTGATGTGATTGGTACGAGCTTCATCGAGTGTAAGTCTGATGCCCACGTCTGTCCTGATCTGTGCCAGGTCACGGCTCATGTATGCAGATTCCTTGCCGTTAACTAGTTTTTCACCGGTTTTGCCCGGTATTTCACTGACATGGGCATAAATTTCATCCAGTGTTGGATATTTTTCCAACAAGCTCACGGCTGTTTTGGGACCTATGCCTGCAACACCGGGAATATTGTCGGATTGATCGCCAACCAAGGCTTTGTAATCGACGACCTGGCTCGGTTCAATCCCCAGGTACTCTTTTACCTCAGCAGGACCATAATTCTTCGATTCAGATAGTTTTGATCCAGGGAGACTGACAAGGATGCGATCATTGACAAGCTGCAATAGATCGCGATCGCCGGTGATGATCTTGACCCCCAGGCCCTGTTCAACTGCCTGGCAGGCAATCGTCCCCAGCACATCATCTGCCTCTACACCTTCTTTTTCAAGGCGAGGTAGGTGGAATGCATCGATCATTTGCCGGATGCGTTCAATCTGCGGGCGCAGGTCATCGGGCATTTTTGCCCGAGTGGCTTTATATTCCGGGTAGAGCTCATTACGGAAAGTCTTACCGGTGTCGAAAGCCACCGCCAGGTATTCCGGTTTTTCCTGTTCCAGAACCCGCATCAATACGTTGGCGAACCCAAAAATGCCAGCAGTCGGTTCTCCGGAACGGCTCTGCATGCGGTCGCTCATCCCCGCTGTGATGGCATAATAGGTGCGGTACGCCAGTGCATGTCCGTCGATTAAATACAGTGTTGGAGGCATATGTTTTTTCCTGTTGGATGGTTACTTATTCGGATTGAACCTGTTGGGCAGACCGAGTGTTTTTAATATAGTCGTAAATGAGGGAGTTCGACGGAGCTTGAGGGCCGCTCAAGATCAGGTATCCGGGAGCCCAGAAATCACTTTTATCGTTATTCGTCAGCAACTCATTGAAATTCGTGTAGAGGTGAGAGGTTGTTCTACGCCTGATTTCATTGACAGCATCTGAAGGACTGATATCGGCAGGCAAGGAAATCTGCCACATCATGAACAACGGCCGTATGGACAGGCTGGTAACCCGCCATCCATTAGCAATGTGAAGCTGTGGGAGAATGAATCCTAGACGGTCTGAGATATCCCGAGCTAAATACTGGTTTGGATTGTTGGGTATGAGTACACAGTAATAATCGAACCTGACACTCATAACTCCCAGAGGAGCAGTGCCGGGGAGAGATTCAACTGGAGTCAAGGTATCTTGTTCACCAGTGATGGAATCGCGGGGTGAAACTTCTGCCTGTTCTTCAACAATTTCCTCGGAAACCGGCAAAGGAGGAAGTGGAGGGGGAGTATTTACTGATTCAGATTCCAGAGATTCATGCGAAGGTTCAACCTGATCAGAACCAGAATCCGCTTCAGGTTCATTCGCCGTGAGGTTCATTGGGATCCAATCTTCTGAACTTGAGGGCTGCAAAGGAGGGATTCCTTCTACACTGGTCTGGATTGCACTCTCTGTCCCTGCCTCTTCCTCTGGGTCGGGAGGTGGCATATTTTCCAACAGGTTATTCAGGTTATTTAACTCCGATTCACCCAGGTAATCAGATAATTCTTCAAGGTCAACATCATCAGCCAGTAATTCTTCGTCGAAAGGTGAGTCATCTTCCGCATCAGGAACGATTTTCGGAACGGGTATTTCATCCAATGCGTTGTCAATCTCTCGCTGAGAAAATGGTTTATGCAGGATCAGGGTAGAGGCTGGGGTATTTTTCTTTTCAGTGTCTTCAAAAGCGTTCTGTACATGAAATTGATAGATTCTGGCATCCGGGAGAATATCGGTCAGGTCGTTTAGAAAGGATGGAAGGTGAGTTTCGAGGCTGTCCCCATCAAGGAGCACGGCATCCACTTTTCTGCCGGCAGCCGTGCTCAGAGCGTCATCCTCAGTTGCTGCAGCATAAATTCGAAAATCACCTCTCGTCTCAATATGAGCTGTGATTTGGTTTATGAGTTCTTGGTCAGAACTGATCAGTAAGATCGTACGCTGCATACAAAAAGTGTATCACGTGCTAAAACCATGCGCAAGCGCGCAGATATTAAATGTCAATTGATACTCCACAAGCTCGACAAGGTGTGGCATAATCGTTTTCAACTTGAAACGAGGTAGCCATGGAATTCAATCATATTTGCATTATTGGGCTTGGATATATTGGATTGCCGACAGCAAGCACATTTGCGAGCCGTGGGTTGAGGGTCACCGGTGTAGACCGCAATCAGGAAGTCGTGAAGAGTTTGCGGAATGGGAAGGTACATATCTACGAACCAGGATTGAGGGAGATCGTAGAAGATGTTCTTCGAGAAGGGAAACTTCAAATTTCAGAAAAACCAGTTGAGGCAGATGCTTTTATCATTGCCGTTCCAACGCCATTCTACGATGACAAGAAAGCTGATTTGAGTTATGTACGCTCCGCTGCCGAGTCTGTGGTTCCTGTACTGAGGAAGGGTAACCTGGTTGTTCTTGAATCTACATCGCCGCCTTTGACCACCCGGGATGTTGTCCAACCGATCCTGGAAAAGTCGGGATTGAAGGCCGGGGAAGACTTTAAGCTCGTCTATTCACCGGAACGTGTATTACCGGGACAAATTCTGAAAGAGCTGGTTGAAAACGCGCGTGTGATTGGCGGCATCGATAATGCGTCTGCTCTTGCCGGACGGGATCTTTACTCCATCTTCGTAAAGGGCGAGATCGTGCTCACCGACGCTACCACTTCAGAAATGGTCAAATTGATGGAGAACACGTACCGTGACGTGAATATCGCCATTGCCAATGAATTCTCACGACTGGCCGAGCGTTTTGGTGTGGATGTATGGGAGGCGATATCCATTGCCAACCGGCACCCGCGGGTAAAAATTCTCAATCCGGGCCCCGGTGTTGGCGGGCATTGCATCAGCGTCGACCCCTGGTTTTTTGTGGAATCCGCACCCGACCTTACCCCACTCATTTATACTGCACGCAAGGTAAACGATTCGCAGCCGGAATTCGTGGTTTCACTTTTGGCAAATGTGATGGGGCATCTCAAAGGAAAAAAGGTTGCTGTTTTAGGCCTGGCATATAAACCGGATGTGGATGATCTGCGCGAGAGCCCGGCGGTGGACATTGCCCGGCATCTGGCGCGGGAAGGTGCCCTGGTTACTGCTTTCGAACCGTTCAAAACTGATTTCAAGATCGAGAATGTGCAAATGGCGAAGTCGCTAGAAGAAGCACTTGCCAGTGCGGATGTTGTTCTCTTGCTGGTCGCTCATACCCAATTCAAGAATCTCGATCCTAAAGTTGTCTCGGGTTACACCCCAACACGGATTGCGATCGACACAGTTAATGTTTGGAATCCTGAATCCTGGAATGCAGCGGGATTTAACATTGTAAGGCTTGGCGACAGAAAAAACCGCACTCTATGAAAAAGCCGATACGAGTCCTCTCCATCTTTGGTACACGTCCGGAAGCTGTAAAAATGGCTCCGGTGGTCAGGGCATTACAGGAGACTGCCGGGATCGAGTCAAGAGTATGCGTGACCGCTCAACATCGCGAGATGCTCGATCAGGTGCTGGCACAATTCAATATTAAACCTCATCATGATCTGGATTTGATGCGCCCTGACCAGTCATTAGCAGGGTTGACTGCGGAGATCCTGACCCACCTGGAACCGGTTTTGGCCGCTGAACATCCCGACTGGGTCCTTGTACAGGGCGATACGACCACTGTAATGACCGCGTCCCTGGCAGCGTTTTACCGTGGCATCAAGGTTGGGCATGTTGAGGCTGGGTTGCGGACTGGAGATAAACGGCAGCCTTTTCCGGAAGAGATCAACCGCCGGATTACGGGCGTGATCGCTGATCTACACTTTTCCCCTACCGAGTACAGCCGTCAAAACCTGCTGCGCGAGGGAGTTTCTGACGAGTGCATCAAGGTGACGGGTAACACCGTCATCGATGCATTGCAGCAAATCTCTCAATTTCCTCCTCCAGCGCAGGTTGCAGAGTGGCTGGAAGACTGGAGCATTTCTTCAGGCAACAGGCGGTTGGTATTGGTCACTGCTCACAGGCGTGAGAATTTTGGCGAACCAATTCGGGATATTTGCCGCGGATTGCGCTTACTGGCTGAACGCTATGGAGATTCCATTCGAATCCTTTACCCGGTTCACCTGAATCCCAATATCCAGGAGCCAGTTTACAGCCTTTTAAAGGGGGTTGAGCAGGTGGTATTGACCTCGCCTGTGGATTATCTATCGTTGGTACATCTGATGAAAGCTTCGACGATTGTGCTGACAGACTCGGGTGGTATCCAGGAGGAAGCTACTGGATTGGGAAAACCAACGTTAGTGCTGCGTGAAAAAACTGAGAGGCCTGAAGGTGTAGAGGCAGGAGTATTAAAACTAGTGGGATCTGATCCTCGTCTCATCCTCGATGAAGCATCGAAATTATTGGATGACGAAAAAGCATATACTGCCATGGCCCATGCCGCGAATCCCTTCGGGGATGGATGTGCAGCCGGTAGGATCGTTAGAGCGATCGTCGAGTATTCGGTATAGTATTTTTGATCGTGAGTCTCGTTCTGAGAATTGGAAAGCAGTGGAAAATCAGTGCATCTGCATCTTACCTCATAAACTAGGTTTGGGTGGTCCTGCCTCATTTCAGGCTTCATTGATTCGCACCCTTACCGAAAGGGACTTCACGATCACACATGATCCCCTTGACCCTGCGGTATCAGCCATTCTGCTCATTGGGGGAGCTCAGCATCCGGGAGACGTTTTTCACGCCCAGCGTATGGGTGTCAGGGTTGTTCAACGCCTGAACGGAATGAATTGGATCCACAGGAAGAAATTTACCGGGATTCGTCATTTTTTGAAAGCAGAATACGGAAATTTTCTACTGTCGAATATCAGGAAAAGGGCGGATCGGATCGTCTATCAGAGTGAGTTTTCCCGAGGTTGGTGGGAGCGGGTATACGGGAAACTGGCAGTTCCGCAAACGGTAATCTATAATGGTGTTAACCTTGATCAATTCTCACCAGGAAATCCCAAACTACCGGAGGATCGCTACCGAGTTTTAATGGTAGAAGGACATCTTGGCGGAGGATATGAGCAGGGGCTGATCACAGGTGTGAAGCTTGTACACTTGCTCAACCAGCGCATGGATAGACCGGTGGAATTACTGGTTGTTGGTGACGTTCCGCAGAGCCTGCGAATTCAAGCTGAGTCAATGGGTGAGAAGATCACCTGGCATGGGGTGGTGAATCGGGAGGCGATCCCTGAAATCGATCGTTCGGCCCACTTGCTTTTTTCCTCTGATCTTAACGCTGCCTGTCCAAATTCAGTGATCGAAGCCATGGCCTGCGGATTGCCTGTCGTTGCCTTCGATACAGGTGCCATGAAGGAACTGGTTCCTCAACAGGCTGGTAGGATTGCACGGTATGGGGGTAATGTTTGGAATCTTGACCCACCGGATGTGTACGCGCTTGCGGATGCAGCACGCGAGGTTCTATTGGACAGGAAAAACGTCAGTGCTGGCGCCCGCCAGCAGGCGCAAAGGGCTCATAATGATCAAATTGTTGCGGATCGTTATCTTGAGGTGTTGTTGGGAGATTGAGAAGAAATTTTACAGTTATCGCTGATTAAAAACAGGACCTTAAGTCCTGTTTTGTTTTCTTTCTCGAATTAATTCGATTGCAGTACCTATAACGATGATCAGCACTACCGTGGAAACAGCAATGATCACTCCTGTTGCCTGGACGTATTCAGGTGAAGAAGGGGCAATTGGCGAGACTAGGGGGTTGGTCAGTTCGCTCGCTGCGGGTGTAGGGGTTGTCAGGTATACGGATTCATCAGGTTTGGGACCGCTAAGAACGATGGCAAGGATCAATATGGCCACCACCAGTAAAATAAGGAGTATTCTTCCTCCCCAGTTTGGATCCTTGGTTAGTGCTTCCCAGATGTTCTTAAAAAACGGTTTCATCGATTACCTTACCCTATTCTGAGAGTTCCTTAAGAATCGTATTTGAGGCCTGAATGTAACTGATTTGTTTGCGGATCAAACCCTGGCATGCAGTGCTCAATAAAGGCCCCAGTGATTCGATGTCTTTGTTGGATGGAATCAGACGTGCGCTTTCTGCGATTGGAGATAGAGTTTTCGAGAGTCCCTGGTTGCTCCAACCAGAAAGTACAGTCCGGCTAACTGGCAGAACACCGGCTGCTTCACTCCACATCTGATGAAACGCAGGGTCAATGAGGTATTCAGCCAATTTTAAATGAGCAAGGTAGCTTTCTGTAGATGTCTGAGGGAATGCCAATACCCATCCATCAGCAAAAGTCATGATATGGTTTTCAACTACAGGCAGTGAGGCTATGGTCAAGCTGTCCGATTGGCTATTGAGGTACTGAGAAGTCCACACTATTGCATAAGCAGCACTTGAGTCGATCAATGCCTGTTGCGATTGGTCAAATGTCATATATTCGGTCAACCAATAGGGGAAAATGTTGGCGGTTGTTCCGTCCGCGATGATCTGAAGGCTGCGCTGCAAGGGGATTTCATCGAGCATCACATCTTCTTCATCACCCGTGAATATTCCTCCAACCTGCTGATAGAGTAAAAGGGGGATCAGCCCCTTTGGATCGGCTGCCGGAAAGGCAACGATGGTTTTTTGTTGAAGGATATCGCGCCAATTCATCGGCGGGTATCCAATTTGCATCGGTTTGTATTCCAATACCAGCGCATTCCCTGCGAAGGGAACGCCATACGCAGCTTCTCGAGTTTTCCCCATATCCCTGGCATAAAGGAACATATCTTCATAATCGAGATCCAGATCCGCTGGCTCAAGCGGGAAGAGTAACCCGTTTTGAGCTGCGCTTTCAAGATCGGCACGGGATAAAATGACAATTCCGGGTAATACAGAGGGGGCGGCTGCGCTTGCCGTGGTTAAAGAATCCAACATCCCTCCAGATCCGTTTTCCATTTTGACCCTGATTTTGATCGAAATGCCCGGATTGTCGGTACTGAATTTTTCCAGCTGGGCTTTGAATAAATCACCTGCAGGGGTTCCGTTATTTGGATCAAATTGCGGAGGAAGCCAGATGGAAAGCTCTTCACCTGTGCCGGGAACTTGCGAGGGCGCCTGGGTCATCGAATAAGCCGACGTCGGTGCAGGAGTCGCATCGATTGCCGCACCAGGTTCTTTGGAGGGATTTAAGAATGGGATTTGAGTCAACATCTTCTGGCAGCCAGACATTGAAATGACGATCAAGCCGATGGACAATACTGCCAGAAAAGCATATCTCTTAATCATAATTACCCAAGCGAAACTGGATTGGTAAGCAATCTGACCACCAGGTTGATCGCATTTTCGTAATCGGCCATATTGATCATTTCTGATGGAGAATGCACATATCGGCAAGGGATCGATAATGCACCGGAAGCTATGCCACTCCTGGTTACTTGTATGGAACGTGCGTCTGTCGATCCGACATCCAGTATTTCAAGTTGATAAGGTACCCTGGCCATTTTTGCTCCGTCGATCATCCAATTGACAACGTGCGGATCGGAAATAAAGTTGACATCGCGCACTTTAATTGCGGGGCCTTTTCCAAGGTCACATTGAATTTTTGTGCCGAGAATATGGCTGGCCGGGGTAACGTCGATGGCAAAACCGAGATCGGCTTCGATTCCATAAGCAGCAGTGAGCGCACCTCTTGACCCCACTTCTTCCTGTGTACTGAACACGAAAACCAGTTCATTCGGAGTGCGTTTGATCTGCTTGATCACTTCGATCATCAATGCACAGGCCGCGCGGTCATCGAGCGCCTTGGATACGATGATTTTGCCGTAATCGACGAATTCTCCTTCGAACACAGCCAGGTCACCAATCTTTACCGGGCATTCTTTGTCGATCGATGCCCCGGTATCGATGAAGAACTTTTCGATCTTTGGAATTCTTGTAATGTCTTCAGGTCTTTCATTATTAACCACCCCACGGGTGCCATCAAGAAACACAACCCGGCTGCCGGGTAGGAAGCGCGGAAAAACGGTTCCGATGTTGCTAAAACGAATGAGGCCGTTTTTCTCAATATGACTTGCGATGACCCCAATTTCGTCCATGTGAGCGGCAATCAGAATACTCAATCCATTTTCGGATTTTTTACCCACGCGAACGATGAGATTGCCAAGCGCATCAACCTGGATGTCGGAAGCATACGGTTTCAACTCTTCGCGGATGATATTCCGAACAGCAGATTCATATCCGGAGGGTCCAGAAGCCTGGGTTAGTTTCTTGATCAATTCTTTCATATTTATTCCTCTGTAATGAAGGGTATCACCGTTCGTCAGCCAGTATCGACCGGTCAACGTTGTTTAGAATGGCATACAATAGCGCCAGGGTATTTTCCCAATCCTTGATTTTGGCGTGCAGGATTGGTGAATGGGCAAACCTTCCGGGAACCGAAATTGAAACCACAGGAATCCCGGTGCGAGTCAGGTGAATGGCTCCGGCATCGGTTCCACCTCCACCCGGCTGCCTGAACTGGTACTGGATCTGGTTCTCCTCAGCAATTTTCGTAAGAAAACGAATTAAGCGCGGATCGGAGAGCGTTCCAGCATCTGCAATATAAATGGCCGGACCAAATCCCAGCCTGCAATTGTAGCGTGAGTTTTCCACACCAGTTTCCCATGCTGGAAAGTCAAAGGCAGGCGTCGAATCGACAACGAATGCCACATCCGGGTTAAATTCGTAGGCTGCAATTCGCGCACCGCGTAAACCGATTTCTTCCTGAACGGTGAAAGCAAACAGGAGTTCCAAATGACGTGGGGATTTTTTGATTAATTCGATTAAGGATGCGACGCCGAGCCTGTCATCCAGGGCTTTTCCGAAAAGACTGCCGCCGCTGGCTTGAAACCTGGTGGCAAAAGTCGCAAACTCTCCAATTTTTAGCCTACCTGCAATCGCAGGGCTGACATCGATACGCATACTCTCCAATGGAACGGGGTGTAATCGTTCATCCATACTGGCCAAGTGAATTGGTTTCCCCCCGATCACTCCCGGGATATGATCTTTACCTGCAATTACCGGTTTGGCAACCAGCTGCCTTTCATCCATCCCGCCAACAGGTTCGAACGTGAATAAGCCTTTTCCATCTTCTTCCACCAGCATGAATCCAACCTCATCCATGTGGGCAGCAAACATCACGCGCATGGCGTTTGCGTTGGAAGCATGCTTGACAGCCAATACATTACCCATTGCGTCGATCCGGTAGTCGTCGATAAAAGGTTTAATTTCCTCGATAACAATATTGCGCACTTCATCTTCACAACCAGATACACCTACCGCATTGCTCAGTTTTTCAAGCAGTACGAGCTGGGCTTTGCCAATCTTTGGCTTGGATGCTTTATTGATTTCCGATGTCATGATGATTTTCCTGCAAACAGTGTTTCCAGCGAATTCGGTTCAAGGCCAGTGATAAACCTGGCGAGAAGACGTCCAGCTCTCATAATATCATTGATTGAGGTCATTTCGACCGGAGTGTGCATGTAACGGATGGGAATACTGACGACCATATTGGGGATTCCAGCAGCCGTGATCTGCATAGCCATGGAGTCTGTTCCGGAACTGCGCGGCATGGGTTCCACCGCGTAAGGCATGTCGAGTTCTTCAGCGATTTTTCGAAAATGACTGGTCAGAGCGGGATGCACATTGGAACCGACACCTAATGTAATCCCTTTACCCATGGGAAAAGTCATATGACCGTTGGAACCTGGTCCTTGAGCGAAAGTGACATCAACGGCAATCGCAATGTCGGGACGTATTTGATATGTGGATGTAAACGCTCCGCGAAGCATTTCTTCTTCCTGTACCGTGGCGACTGTCCAGATATTCCATTGCAGGTTGTAATGTTTCAATTCTTCCAGGCAAACTGTCAATGCTGCCACCGAAGCACGGTTATCCAGGCTATGCCCGGCGATATATCCCTCGCCCATTTTGATAGGTTCCTGAGCGAAGGAAATCACATCACCGATCTGTACCATCTTTTCAAGTTCACTCTGGCTGAATCCTGTATCCACGAAAAGGCGTGGAAACTTTAGAGGTTCATTGACCTCACTTGAGGGCATCAATCTATCCGGCAGCATCTGTACGATCCCGGGAATCTTTTTTCTTCCGTGAACGATCACTGCCTGTCCTGGAAGGATGCGCTCATCTACACCACCAATTGCGGTAATCTGTAGAAAACCATTTTCAATTTTCTTTACCATAAGGCCTACTGCATCCATGTGGGCAGCGATCATCAGGCTGGGGCTTTTACCTTCCGCCGCTGATTTCCGCAAAGCATGTAGACTGCCCATTCGGCTGGATGATATTTCATCCACCAAAGGGCGCCACTTTTCGGCAATGATCTTGCTTACCGGCTCTTCAAAGCCTGAAAGCCCTGGAGCGGATAACATGGATAGTAAAAATGGTTCGATAATGGTCATAATGGCTCCAAGTTTATGGCACTTGCGTGTCACCAGGATTAACTGTTGGGGTATCGGTCACAACAAACGGCGGCGTATCCGTAATGAACAATGTCTCAGTCGCTGTGAACGTCATACTGGGAGTGGACGAGGGAATAAAGTACGTGGGGGTGATGCTTGGGGTAACGCTGATCGTGGGAGTGAGCGTTATAGTTGGGGTGTCAAATTTTGCCGTAGGTTGCGGAAGAGTAGCGCTCAATATGGCGGTTGGCGCTATTGATTCAGCGGTAATTGTAGGGGTGGGGGTGGCATTCCCTTTTGCGCCGCTGCTAATCCATAAAATAATAAATCCCAGTAGATAACAGGGAATGGTTGAAACTATCACAATGATCAATGTAGATCGTAAGCGCGTTCGGCGGACTGGATCCTGTATCATGAGGGCTTCCTAGGGTTCATGATATCACGTGCCTAAGAACTGGGCAAGCACATGATTCTACCTCACGAGTAAGGTTACTTTTTAAAATCCAGGTTAGAGATGGCATTCACCTGACGTATCTCCTGTTGAACGGTCACGAAAAGGTTTTCAGCTTTTAAGTCGGTGATGGTATAGCAGGGCGCATCCAGGTGATCGGCCAGCGCTTGTGCCAATCCCTGGTCAAAGGCTGCGTGTTCCATGTTGATTACTACGCTGTGAATGTTTTCTTTGGATATCAATTCGGCAATGTTGTATGCCTCTTCCTGCGGAGAGCTGTACCCCATCGAGACATTCCCGGCACCATCGGTAAGAACGATCAGAAGCGGCATCACCTCTGGGTGGACCAATTTTTCCTTGCGCAGCACTTCGTACGCCATCATCAACCCTGCACTGAGCGGAGTTTTTCCGCCAACCGGGATATCAGAGAGGGCAGTTTCAGCCAGCATGACAGAATTGGTCGGGGGTAGCACGAGGGTGGCTAGATTTTTCTGAAATACGATCAAACCCACACGATCTCGCCTTTGGTAGGCGTCAGTCAATAACGAAAGGATCGCACCTTTTGTAGCGGCCATGCGTTCGGCCACTGCCATTGACCAGGACGCATCGACGAGGAAGAGTATCAGGTTGGCTGCGCGCCTGACGCGTATCTTTTTCATATAGTCTGCCGGGCGAATGGCAAAGGCAATTTTGTTGCGAGCCTTCATCTCCTCGCGTTGAGATTGAAAGGGGGCTGCTGCACGAACGGTAGCATCGAAAGCCAGGTCATCGGTTCTTCCGTTTGCCGGGCGTGATTGAATATACCGCCCACGTTTACGTTCAGTATGGGTAATAGACCGGCGGCCAGCGTAAGACCGCATCATTTTATCCAGCGGGGTATCCAGCTTGCGGGGATTGAATTCCTCACCGTTGGGCATTTTTTGACCACCTGCCCACCAGAAGGCGTCATTCTGATTAAAGAGATTCTGTTGTGACGGTTTGGGTTGCCCCTGCTCCGGTGTGTTTTCGCCGGTTTCCTCCGGCGTTATACTTTTTTTGGGGAAGAACTCTCTTCCTCACCCAGCTCCGAGATCGATTCCTGTTTCGTGCCGCTAGAGGTTCCTCCCTGGAGTTGTTCGATGCGTTCCTGGAGCTCTTCCATTCCCATTTCTTCTCGCTGGAAGGGACCGCTCTTCAACCGGTGAGGGAGAGCAAGTTCTGCAGCCAGGGCAATATCACGGTCATTGATCTCGGTGCGTCCGTCGAAAGCAGCCTGGGCGCGAGCTGTCTTGAGGATCACCAGATCCGAGCGGTGACCGTCGACATTTAATGAAGCAGTCAATGCGGCAATCGAAAGCAAGTTTTGTCTCGTGTAACTCACGCTGTCAACCAGCATGCGTGCTTTCTCGATCTGCTGCGAAAGTTCCTGTTCCTTGGGCATCCATTCTTCGCGGAAACGCATGGAATCAGCTTCGAAGGCAATGTTCCGTTCCATGATCTGGACTCTTTCCCGGGCATCACGGATACCGCGGATTTCAACTGAGAGGGCAAAGCGATCCAGCAGCTGCGGGCGCAGGTCGCCTTCTTCCGGATTCATTGTTCCAACAAGAATAAAGCGTGCGGGATGGGTGAAGGAAATTCCTTCGCGTTCAACGATGTTTACACCCATCGCGGCAGCGTCCAACAATACATCCACCACGTGGTCGTCCAGTAGATTAACCTCGTCAATGTAGAGCAAACCGCGATTGGCTGCTGCTAACACGCCGGGTTCAAAGCTGCGTACACCTTTTTGGATCGCTTTTTCGATATCCAATGTTCCCACAACACGGTCTTCGGTTGCGGAGACTGGCAGGTTGACGAATGGGGTCGGCCGGGTGATGGATTCAAGCTTTTCACTTCGTTCTGCACGTTCACGGCACTCTGTGCACCATGTGGAGGGTTTATCAGGATCGCAGCCAAAACGGCAATCGTTGACGACTTTGACATTTGGCAGAAGCGCAGCCAGTGCTCTCGCAGCGGTCGATTTGGCTGTTCCCCGTTCACCTCGGATTAAAACACCCCCGATACGCGGATCAACAGCGTTCGATACGAGGGCGCGGCGCATTCTTTCTTGGCCAACAACAGCAGTGAAAGGATAAATAGCAGGCATAAGGGTAAATTTCCTTATCAGCAAAATTTTATAGATTGTGGACTAAGTGTACCATAATCCCATTATTCACTTTTCTTTCCCGGTATCTATCATACTACGGCCATTTCAATTAATAAACATCTCCCCGCTCCAGAAATTGATCGAGCGGGGAGAAATGGCCAATCCTATCTGGACCGCAGACCTGGTTTACATCACAAAGGGAAGCAGGCTGGTAAATTCCAAAAGACTATTCGTGGCCGGGACCAAGAGCGCGATGACCGTAATAAAGACGATGATCCCAAGGATGGCAAGGCCGATCATGGTATATCCCAGGATCAAACCTGCCAGAGCCATACCGTCCCCGCCAAGGATGCCGCCGCTTTCACGGATTTCCTTTTTTGCCAGGTGGCCGGTGATCACTGCAACGATGGAACCGATGAACGGAAAGATTGTCCAACCGACGATTCCGGTTACAAGGCTGATAATTGCCAATGTGCTGTCGCGTTTGGCAGGTGGAATCTGAGGCATTCCAACCGGTTCATTATATACAGGTGTTGTCATTTTTTTCTCCTATCAATTTCCTTTATCAATTACTTAATTCATATACGACAATGATGAGGAAAAGTAGCATGTCGACTACTACTGATCGTGATGGATAGGAGATGAACCCGGGATGGTTTTGATCAATTTAAATTAATGTTTTGGATGATGCCTGGCATAAAGGCCAGCAAAATAATTATTGCAATGAGTATCAACACGATGAAACCAAGCTGAATATAGCCAAGGATCAACCCGGTTGTAGCCATGCCTTTTCCGGTGAGCATGCCGCGGCTCTCGCGTATTTCATTGAATGCCAGGTGCCCGGTGATAATCGCTGCCAGTGCACCAAAAATTGGAATCAAGAACCAGCTCAGGATGCCAGTGATCAAGCTGGCAATGGCCAGGCTGCTTTCCTTGGGCTGTGTTTCTGTCAGTGATGAACGTAGATCTTGAGGGAAATTAGGGGAAGTGGGAATTGTCATAGTTCCTCCATTGACTCAATCGAAAATTGGTCTGCATACTCAATTGACGAATGCTTTCCTATGGTTAAACTCCGAAAAGGCTCCTAAGTGCGGAGACTAAACCACCAAGTCCGAGAAATGCGAGGATCAAGACTAGAATTCCAAGGATGAGGAAGAGATAGCCAAGAAATAGCCCGATGTTTGCCAGTTTTTTTCCGTGCATGATACCTACGGCATTTCGGATTTGTTTTTTTGCTTTGTGACCGGTGAAAACTGCCAGCATTGCCAGAACCGGTGACACAATTATTGCCACTATAAAATTGATATCTATAAGAGAATGGAAAAATAGCATCAGATAGGTGATGATGCCGCTGATGAAACTAACGATTGCCGAAATGGAAACGGATGCCTTTGGCTTGGGTTCTTCTTCCAGTAAACTTGTGCGAAGATCATCTGTCATATAGTCCTCCTCATTCTTTTTTTCATTATAACCATTAATTAGAAGATAAATACCATTGAACCAAGTAAATAAACTGATGAATAACAGGTAGAAGGGGGTTCAAAATCCACTATGCCAATAAGTAATCGATAGTAGAATTATGGATGGGTCAAAATACTACAGGAGGATCAATAGAAAGGAGCAATATATGGCAGAGAAGAAAGTCAGAGTACTGATTGCAAAACCCGGGCTTGATGGGCATGACCGCGGCGCTAAAGTTGTCGCGCGTGCTCTGCGGGATGCTGGCATGGAAGTGATCTACACTGGTTTACGGCAGTCTCCTGAAATGATTGCTGAAGCTGCTCTGCAGGAAGACGTTGATGTCATCGGCCTTTCGATCCTCTCGGGTGCACACCTGGTTTTGGTTCCAAAGGTAGTTGAACTGGTGCGAGCAAACGGACAGAATGATGTGCAGATTTTTGTCGGCGGGATCATTCCAGATGAAGACATCCCAACCTTGATCAACGCAGGCGTTTCAGCAGTGTATGGTCCGGGAACGTCAACCAGTACAATTGCTCAGGATATCCTCGCAAAAGTACCTGTGGTATAAGTTTGAGGAAGTAAATGATCGATTTTGATACAGTTGCCCAGGGAAACCGGCTGGCATTATCTCGACTCCTCACCGAAGTAGAAAACGGGACGCAGGCAGGCCGGAAAGCACTGGACGACTTTTTCATTAAATCCGGCCGGGCGCATCTGATCGGAATTACCGGTGCACCAGGTACCGGAAAGTCGTCACTGGTGAGCTGCCTGACGCGGGTCTTGCGCCAGGAGTATGGCAAGTCGGTGGCTATTGTTGCAATCGATCCTTCCAGCCCCTTTACTGATGGCGCTATCCTGGGTGACAGGGTGCGAATGCGTGATCTGACTGGGGATCCGGGAATATTCATCCGTTCGATGGCTTCACGTGGAGCGCTTGGCGGACTTGCCAAAGCCACTGCTGGAGTGGTACAGATACTGGATGCAGCCGGGTTCGATGTGATCATGGTCGAGACAGTAGGAGCCGGGCAGAATGAAGTTGATATCGCCCGACTAGCGCATACGACCATTGTGGTCGATTCGCCAGGAATGGGCGATGACATCCAGGCGATTAAAGCTGGAATTCTTGAAATTGCGGATATCCTTGTCATTAACAAGGCAGACCATCCAGGAGTGGAGAATACCGAAAGAGCTTTGCGCGCCAACCTTGACCTCGGGCATATGGTTAAGATGAATCACAACGCTGGACATGCGGTGACTCTTGAGGAGGTTGAAACTCAAGAGAGGGATTGGATTCCTCCCGTGTTGCGGACGATAGCGACACAGAATTCAGGTATCAGCGAAGTCGTTTCTTCCATCCTGGATCACAGGAAATACCTTGAACGATCAGGATTATGGGCTGTACGCGATCAGGAACGTCTACGTAATGAAGTAGAACATCAACTTCGCGAGGAACTTGTTGAGAGATGGCGCAATAGTATTTCTACAAAAAAATATGAAGAGATACTTCAAACTGTATATGACAGGAAGGTTTCACCGGGAACAGCGATTCTCACATTAATGGAGATAACTCCTTATAATAAGAGTGAGCAAACTTATACAAGCAAGAGAGGCATTATTTATGGAAAGAACGTTGATTAAAGACCTGCGCGGCAAAATCGACCAGTCGGTAAAAATTCAGGGTTGGCTGCAGACCCTGAGAGATCAAAAGAAAATTCAATTCCTAATTCTGCGCGACCCAACCGGCCTGGTGCAGGTGGCACACTGGAAGCCGAATGACGAATCCCTGGCTGAAAAGATTTCAGCCCTGGGTGCAGAGTCAGCCGTAACTGTTACCGGCAAGGTGATCGATAACCCGGTGGTAAAGCTGAACCAGCTTGAGGTTCAACTGGAGTCTTTGGTCGTGGAAAATGCGGCTGAAAGTCCTCTGCCATTTGATCCATTTGCAGAAACGCTTCCCACGCTTGATTATCGCCAGGATTGGCGCTATATGGATTTGCGCCGTCCAGTAAATAACTTGCTGTTTCAGATTGAAACCACTGCTGAAATGGCCATGCGTGAGTTTTGGACGAAAAACAACTTTATTGAAGTTCATTCGCCCAAACTGACTGGCAGCCCCAGTGAAAGTGGTGCTGAATTATTCTCGCTAGATTATTTTGAACAAAAAGCTTACCTGGCGCAGTCGCCGCAGTTTTATAAACAGATGGCAATGGCAGCCGGATTCGAGCGTATTTTCGAGATTGGACCTGTTTTCAGAGCTGATCCTTCCTTTACATCCCGGCATATGACCGAGTTCACTGGCGTTGACATGGAAATCTCGTGGATCGATTCACATGAGGATGTGATGAGGGTCGAGGAAAACTGGCTCCAGTACATCTATTCCCGGGTGAAAGAAATTCACGGGGAGCAGATTAAGGAATCCTTTGGTTTCGAACTCATGGTTCCCACCGTTCCTTTCCCGCGCATTCCCATGCGTGAAGCTGTGGAGATCCTGAAATCACGCGGCTACACCCTGCCGGCTGACAAGAAAGGCGATATCGATCCAGGCGGAGAGCGTGAAATTGCTGCATATGTTAAGGAAAAATACAATCACGATTTCGTGTATCTGACGGATTGGCCGGCTACCGTGCGCCCCTTCTATCATATGCGTCTTGAAAATGATCCCGCCCTGACCCGCAGCTATGATCTGATCGCCAATGGTCTCGAAATCACTACCGGTGCCCAACGTGAACACCGTCCTGATATTCTCGCAAAACAGGCAATGGAAAAGGGTCTTCACTTGGAGCCGATTCAATACTATCTGGACTTCTTCCGCTTTGGTTGTCCACCGCACGGTGGATTTGGCCTGGGGCTTTCGCGTTTGATGATGGTGATGCTGAACTTGAACAACATCCGTGAAGTCGTCTATCTCTTTAGAGGACCTACTCGCTTGACTCCTTAATTGTGATGAAGGGAATCTGAAATGATAATGGGTGAGAATATCCGGTTGAGAGCCATCGAGAGGGAGGACATCCCGCGTTTTTTGCGCTGGATGAATGATCCTGAGGTGATCCAGTTCCTCTTGATGAACTCACCGCTTTCCAGGGCAATGGAAGAGCAGTGGTTCGAACGCCAGCTTTCCACGCCTCCGCACCTTGGACAGATTCTCGCCATCGAGGTTCTGGAAAACAACGAGTGGACTCATATTGGAAATACCGGATTGCATGATGTTGAACCGGTTGATTTAAACGCCGAGTTCGGAATCGTTATTGGTGAAAAGTCTTACTGGAACAAGGGATATGGAAAGAAAGCCACTCGGTTAATGCTGCAGCACGGCTTTGGTAACCTCAATTTACACCGGATTTACCTGTATGTGTTCGAAAATAATCAGCGTGGAATGAAAGCCTACGAAGGCGCTGGTTTTACGAAGGAAGGCGTCTTGAGAGATGCTGTTTATAAGAACGGTCGTTATTTAGACGTGGTAATCATGAGCATCCTTCGCTCTGAATGGAAGGAAAATTCTTAAAGAGAGGTATTATGCCCGTGCTGCACTCTGCTCGTCATGATCGTATGAAATATGGTGACATAAAACTTTATACTGGTACATCATGTCCTGAATTAGCCACCCGAATTGCCACTCACATGGGACTCCCGCTGTGCGAACGTCAAATTATCCAGTTCCCAAACGAGAATCTATTTATCCAACTGCACTCCAGTGTCCGTGGTCAGGATTGCTACGCCATCCAAACCACGTCTGCACCTGTTCACCGCAACTTAATGGAGCTGTTGATCCTCATGCAAACACTCCGGCTTGATTCTGCTGCCCGCGTGACGGCTGTCATCCCTTATCTTTGCTACGCTCGTTCGGATAAAAAGGATCAACCGCGCATCCCCATCACCGCCCGTCTTGTGGCAGATATGATTGAAGCGGCCGGTGCTGACCGTTACCTCTTCCTTGACCTGCACGCCGGGCAAATCCAGGGATTCTTCTCCATCCCGGGTGATGTACTGACTGCGTTTTACATCCTGATCGATTACCTCAAGGCAAAAAAGCCGACCATGAAGAACCCTGTAGTGGTTACTGCCGACCTTGGATTTGCGAAGAAAGCCCGCAATTTTGCCGTTTCAATGGACGTGCCCCTGGCATTCATCGAAAAACGCCGCATCAGCAATGATTCAAAAGCGCAGGCATTGACCATGATCGGCGACGTACGAGATCGCGATGCCGTCATCGTTGATGATGAAATCGATACGGGTGGTTCCATGATACAGGCGGTCAACCTGGCAAAGGACAGCGGCGCAAGGAATATATACGTGGTATTCGTGCATCCTGTACTATCCGCCAATGCTGCTGAACGGTTGGCTGCTTTGCCTGTGGCTGAATTTATCACTACTGATACTGTTCCCATTCCTCCGGAGAAGATGGCGCTTTTTGGCGGTAGATTGACCCAGCTTTCTGTTGCGCCGTTGTTGGGTGAGGTGATTCAACGCGCAAATGAAGGACGCAGCGTTGGTGAGCTGTTCAACGAATAAAGTATTGGTGCATAACGGCTAATGCCTGAATTGCCTGAAGTTGAAACCATAACCCGGTCACTGAATCATCCAGGTGGCCGGGTATTTAATGATTCTGGTTCTCTCAGTACCTATCCTGGTGTCGTTGGCCGTACCATTCGCAATTGTGTTGTGCAATGGGAGCGAACGATTGCAGCCCCTGATGTGCAATCTTTTTGCTCTCAGTTGGCAGGACAATGCATTCGTGAGGTCAACCGGCGCGGAAAATTCATCCTGTTTACACTTTCAGATGGTTTTTTGATTTGCCACCTGCGCATGAGCGGGGATATCCGGGTGGAAGCAGATTTGCCTGAAACGATCCAGAAACATGATCGGGTACTGCTGCAGTTTGAAGATGGTTTAAGGCTTGTGTTCAATGATCCGCGAAAATTTGGCCGTTTTTGGCTGGTGGATGATCCGCAGAAGGTACTTTCCGCATTAGGGCCTGATCCCTTTTCTGATGAGTTGACCCCGGCCCGCATGCATGAAATGCTTCAAAACCGTAAGCGGACAATAAAACCCTTGTTGATGGATCAATCTTTTCTGGCAGGTTTAGGAAATATCTATACAGACGAGGCATTGCATCTTGCCCGTATCCATCCATTACAGCGTTCCGATAGGTTGACACTAGAACAGGCTGGCCGGTTATTGGATTCCATTCGCGAAGTGCTGATGGAAGGAATTCGTCGCAACGGAGCCAGTATCGATTGGGTTTATCGCGGCGGCGAGTTTCAAAATTACTTTAAAGTTTATCAGCGCACGGGTAAACCTTGCTACACCTGCGGGAGCCCGATCGTGCGCATTGTCAACGGTCAGCGCGGAACTCACTTTTGCCCCAACTGCCAGAAAAAGCTGTAGACATCGATCCTTAAAAAACGGTTGATTTTCAATTGATTTAATTGGATAATAATAAAATAATGAAGTAGTAATAATTGGATATTCGTGTTGGAAGAGGCGCCTCATGGGAACTATTGAAATTACTCCTCTATACCTCGTACTTGCCGGAGTCATTGGATTGTTGATTGGATTGCTTGTTGCCAACATATTCTCTGGCAAAGAGTCTCGTACTCAGAAGGCTGATCAACTTCCAAAAGACCTGCAAAAGGAAGGTTTCATTGACGCAGTGAATTTATGGTACAGCCCGGCAGGCAAGAAGATCGTCACTCAGATGGATGGGGGTTTTTACCATTCTACCGAGACTCTGACAACAGATCAGAAGACCCGGGTATTGAAACTCCTTTCGCTCTGGCAGGAGTGGACGCAGCAGGGAAAGCTCACTCAGGTTTCTACTCAGGAACCAACACCACTAGAAAATGAACCTGAACCTTTCTCTTATGTTCCTCAACAATCGGTTCAACCTGTGACGCAGAATGTGCAACCCGTTCAGCCCTTCATGATCCAGGAGGAAGAACCCGCCCTGGTTTCTGAGTTACAGAGTTCCATCGAAATTGAGGAAGAAGCGCCACTGGAACCGGTTAAAAAGCAACTTTCAATCACCGAGCAGATCAGTGAGATCTTGGAGGAAATGCTGGAAGGAACTCCATTAAAAGAAAAGGGAATCAAGTTAATGGAAAATCCCCAAACCGGGGTGGATGTATGGATCGGCCTTGAAAGGTATAGCGGTATTGATGCAGTTCCTGACCCGGCGGTTAAAGATATGATCCGTAATGCAGTCATTCGCTGGGAAGAGAGAAACGATACCTCACGCCGCCCTCAAGAGTGACGCGTTGCTTTTCAAAATATCGAGCCGCCTTTTAGGGCGGCTCGTTGTTTCATAGGTATTCTCTTAATTGCCTGGAGCGGCGCGGGTGGCGCAGTCGGCGCAGTGCTTTGCTTTCAATCTGGCGTATTCGTTCACGAGTCAGACCAAACTTCTCTCCGACTTCCTCCAGGGTGTAATTATGCCCGTTTTCGAGGCCAAATCGCAAGCGTAAAATTCGTGCTTCGCGTGGCGGAAGCGTATCCAGAACTTCTTCGATTTTTTCCCGCAGTAGTTTGGTGTATGCACTTTGGATCGGCGTAGGTGTTAGCTGGTCCTCTACAAATTGACCCAGTTCGGAGTCTTCTTCATCATCGTTGATCGGGCTCTCCAGTGAAAGGGGGAGCCAACTGACGCGCAGCATCCATTCCACCTTGGATGTCGTGGTATCCATCCTTTCGGCGAGTTCGTCGTTGGTAGGAAGTCTGCCCAATTGCTGTTCCATTTCGTGCGTCAACTTGTACAGCTGGCGGATGCGGTCAACCATGTGTACCGGAACGCGGATTGTCCTGCCTTGATCGGCGATCGAGCGCGTGATCGTCTGGCGTATCCACCAGGTGGCATACGTGGAAAAACGAAAACCGCGATGGTAATCGAATTTTTCCACGGCTTTCATCAGTCCTAGATTACCTTCCTGGATAAGATCGAGAAACGGAACGCCGCGGCCGATATATTTTTTTGCCACGCTCACCACCAGGCGGGTATTGGCTTTGATTAAATGTTCACGCGCCTGGATTCCTTCTTCCACCCGGGTTTGGAGCTCAAATTTCATTTCAGGCGGGCAGCTTCCGTTGAAACGGTCAAGTTCACGTTTGCTGTATCGCCCGTCCTCGATACGGCGTGCAATTTCCATCTCTTCATCCATCTTTAACAAAGGCACTCGTGACATTTCTTTAAGATATAACCCAATGGTGTCATCCGAAGAAATGTTGTCGAGGTTGGAAAAACTATCCATATCAGTGATGGGATCCTGCTCCACCAGTTCAGCATCCGACTCGCTGTCTAATATCTCCACCCCCTGGCGGCGCAAAGCAACCAGGACGGATTCTATCCTTTCTGCATCTTTCGACACATCCGGATAAAATTCCATCAGGTCCTCTGTGGTCAGGTATCCTTGAACATCTGCTTTTTCAAGCAGCATGTTCAAGATCTCTGTACTCCTGGTTCTCCTGCCTGGATTTGCCACTTAAAGGTCTCCTTATCGAACCTTTATTTTTCGCCACAATCACGGCGCTGGTTGTGGCCGGTTATTCGATCTTGATCCGCGCCTGGTGTTCACAGGAACTGGTGTTCAGGTTTTCACCGCAGATAGTGCATAACCCCTGGCAATCCGGTTTGCACAACGGCTTGATCGGATTAGCAAGTAAGAAGTACTCACGGACAACAGGCCCAAAATCAATATTGCCGTCTTCCGGTACAAATAATCCTGATTCGGTGAAGTTGGCTGATTTGTAGGCATAGACTTCATCGAATTTGATCTCAAGATATTGATCGAATGGATCAAGGCAGCGCACACATTCAGAAGAGCTTACTGCATTGAATTGACCCTCGGCCAGCAATCCCTGGGGAGTGCGCGAAATATGAACCTGTCCTGAAAAATTTTTTAATTCAAGATCAGGGGATAGTTGGAGTTCTGGAAAATCAAAGTGGATGTCTCGATAACTCCCGATCGGCAGGTTGTAAAAGAATCCAACATTGATCTTTAAAGGAAAGCGTTGATTGGCCACAGTTCAAAAGGTATTCGGGATATAATCTTAACAACAAAAATTATAGCATAGTGACTATTTGAAGTCAATTTATTATCAATAATATGATAAATATTAATAATAAAGAATTTCCAAAACTGCTTCTGGCAACCACGAATGCCGGTAAACAACGTGAACTGCGCTCGCTTTTCCAGGGTTTACCGATTCAGTTAGTCATTCCATCTGACCTGGGGATCTCCTTAGAAGTACCCGAGACAGGTTTGACTTATGATGAGAACGCATCTATTAAGGCGCAGGCCTTCTTTGAGGTCACCGGGATAGCGGTCGTTTCAGATGATACCGGGCTCGAGGTGGACGCACTGAATGGCGCACCTGGATTGCATTCGGCACGTTATTCGACTTTACCGGGGGCAACGGATGCGGATCGGCGAGCGAAATTGCTGGATGCCTTAAAGTCAAGCCCACAGCCCTGGACCGCTCGCTTCCGCTGCACAGTGGCAGTGGCTGCTCCGGGTCGCAACATCCAATTATTCAGGGGAACGGTGGAAGGTGAGATCATCAACCGGGAAAGCGGCGATCATGGTTTTGGTTACGACCGTTTGTTCTGGATACCGCAAGTTGCGAAAACGATGGCCGATTTAACATTGGACGAGAAGAACAATTACAGTCATCGCGCCGTGGCGATCAAAAATGCCATCCCCTATATTCTAAAAATATTAAATTAATCACTTCTTACCAGGGAATAATATTCATGGAAATCACCTGCTGGTGATTGGATTCCCAGTCTACATTTGAAATACTGGCAGTGTCTGTTGTGATTTCCATGTATGCGTCCAGAGGTTTCTGCAGTGCATAAGCAAGTGCGAGACGGATAACCTCGCAATGCGAAACGCACACGATCTCTTCAGAGGGTGTATGGATTTGTGATAACCAGTTCAAACCTTCCACCATTCGTGCTTGGGCTGCGATCACTGATTCACCTTGCGGAAACTCGGCCATTGAAGGAATGCGTTGAAAAACCTGCCACGAGGGCTCATTCATTAGCTCTTTGCCCATCCCCTGCAGCTTTCCGAAATTGATTTCCTTTAAAAAATCCACTTCGCGGATATCCAGATTGAACTTATCAGCAATGAGTGAAGCCGTTTCCATCGTACGTTCCAGCGGGCTGGCGTAAACCGCTATGATTGGTGCGTGTGCCAGGTATTCGGCAGTTTTAGCAGCCTGGTCTATTCCTTCTTGCGTCAGATGAACACCGGGAAGGTAACCTGCAATGCGGTTCCCGGTAAAGCTGGTCCTTCCATGCCTGACCAGATGAATGATTGTCATTGATTGGAGGTGTCCGTTTTAGTGATTCCCAGAGCTTTTGCCTGTGCTTCGCGCCACTTTGCCACCCGTTCGGCTGCCTGAGCCTCGTACCCCTGGTCTGAGGGTTGATAGAAATACTTGCCTAGAACTGAAGTGGGCAAGTACTGTTGAGGAGTGAAATGATCCGGGAAGAGGTGAGGGTACTGATATCCCTTGCCGTGTCCAAAACCCCTTGAGTCGCGGTTACTGTCCATCAGATGTATCGGAACTGATCCTGCACCGTTCTGCTCGATATTCTCTCGGACGCTGAAGAATGCCCCGGCTGAATTGGATTTGGGAGCCGTGGCCAGGTAAAGGGTGGCTTCCACGATGGGATAAATACCTTCGGGCATGCCAATATATTCGAACGCGTAGGCTGCTGAAGCTGCCACCTGGATTCCCTGTGGATCAGCGAGACCAATATCCTCTCCCGCGAGCACGATCAAGCGCCGCAGGATAAACCGTGGGTCTTCTCCAGCCAGGATCATTTTTGCCAGCCAGTACAAGGCGGCATCGGGATCGGAACCGCGCACGGATTTAATAAACGCTGAAATGGTATCGTAATGCTCATCGCCCATCCGGTCGTAAAGCAACACACGTTTCTGGATGGATTCCTGGGCCACATCAAGCGTGATATGGATGCACCCGTCATTGTCGGGCAGGGTGGTTTCTACTGCCAGTTCGATGGCGTTCAGCAGGTTGCGCGCATCTCCACCTGCAAGATGTGTCAGGTGTTCCTTGGCTTTATCATCCACAACGATGTTGCGATTTCCGTAACCGTTTTCCTTGTCGGCCAGGGCGCGTTGGAATATCACCTCCAGCTGTTTCTGGTTGAGGGGCTCCAACTGAAAAATGCGCGAACGCGATACAAGAGCCGGGATCACGTCGAAATACGGGTTTTCTGTGGTTGCGCCGATGAGCGTAATCATACCGCTTTCCACATGGGGCAGCAGAGCATCCTGCTGCGCCCGATTCCACCTATGTACCTCGTCAACAAAGAGGATGGTGCGTTTCTGGTAGAGCCTTCGTCGATCCGTAGCTTCAGATATTACCCGGCGCAGATCAGCCACACCTGCCAGAACAGCCGATATGTTTTCGAAATGAGCCTGGGTATGAAGGGCGATGAGACGCGCCAGTGTGGTTTTTCCGGTTCCTGGCGGGCCAGTGAATATAATGGAAGAGAAAAGTCGGTCAGCAACGATCGCCCGGCGCAGGAGCCTTCCTTCTCCAATAATATGATCCTGCCCGACGAACTCGTCCAATGTGCGCGGCCGCAGGCGGGCTGCCAGGGGAGCTTCATTTTTCATCCGTTCTTGCATGGCGTGATCGAATAGGTCCATGAGATGATTGTAGCATAAAAGTAAACTATTAGAACAAATATCCGATATAATTGATTGTGTAAACTCCTATACTGGAGGAGTGAGACCATCATGACGTTTTCAGCAGATTTTGTACCCTTCTTGATCAAAGCCAAAAAGGCCACCTATGCATCAGGACTGTCTTATCCGCAGACCTCAAGGCCGGGTTCCAGGGATATGCAGTACGTAGAGGAACCATACCTTTACATTGATACATACCTGGGACAGTCTGATTTCATCGGTGAAGAGGCGGTTTGGAAGGATGGTCAGATCATCTGGGGCATGAACTATTTTGGGAAAATGCTTGTTGATCAGATACCGGAGGGATTTGGAAAATTCCTTCAAAAGGCCCTGACGCAGATTCCTGTGGATGCTCCTTACCGCGGTCCGCATCATGTCATACAAGATGAATATGGATACTTGTGTTCATGGAGCGGAACATTGGATTGTTTCCACGGGGAAGAGAAAATCTCTTTGAAAGGCAAAACTGTGTATCTGCTGATGTTCCATGGCGGCTGTGTGTAATAATGATTCAAATTTTGATCAGGGAGAAATAATGAAAATACCAGTGTATCAGGTCGATGCTTTTACTGATAATCCGTTTCAAGGAAATCCGGCTGCTGTAGTCATTCTCGATCAACCACAAACGATTCGCTGGATGCAGCTTATAGCGCGCGAAATGAACCTCTCGGAGACGGCATTCGTTTGCCGAGAAGCGAGAGGATATCATTTGCAGTGGTTCACTCCAGAAGCGGAGGTTGAGCTGTGCGGACATGCCACACTGTCGGCTGCACATGTTTTATGGGAATCGGGGAGGGAATTTCTGGAAAACCCAATATTTTTTTCCACCCTCTCGGGATTATTGGGTGCCAGGCGCAGGCAGGACGGCGTCATTGAGCTTGATTTTCCTGCTGCGGGGTGTGTACCTGGAAATTTACCAGAAGAAATTATTACCGCGGTAGGCGCGGTACCTCGTTCTGTTTGTATCAGCGGCGATAAATGGCTGTTGGAATATCCAAGCGAAGATGCAATCCTCAATCTGCGTCCCGACTTTTTGGAGTTAAAGAAGTTCTCCGGGCGGGGTTTGATCGTTACAAGCAGCAGTAAAAAACCTGAGTTTGATTTTGTTTCTCGTTATTTCGCCCCCTGGATTGGGGTCAACGAAGATCCTGTGACCGGGTCTGCGCACTGTATATTGGGACCGTACTGGGGGCAAAAGCTGG
>Ga0116191_1000020_pt1 | contig 151253 bp, 197 predicted proteins | sample AD_UKC111_MetaG_FD_89897 | JGI IMG/M metagenome (GOLD analysis project Ga0116191, IMG submission 89897) | Active sludge microbial communities of municipal wastewater-treating anaerobic digesters from Hong Kong - AD_UKC111_MetaG | ecosystem: Engineered > Bioreactor > Anaerobic > Digestate... | reverse complement strand
CGAAGATATTATTGAATCTAATAATTTTGGTGTTGATATACAAATCTTATCAGACTTTATTGAAGCTCCTGCTATGTTTATCAATTACTATATGAAAAGAGCTAAAATTACAGAATATTCTGTTTTTGATGTAGAATATGAACCTAAGTTTAAGATTGCAGCTTGTGAAAAAACTACATTTGATTTCAAGATCAATATAAATAATAGTTATGATGTCGAAGTTTCTATACACAAAATTGATAGAGATGAAGAAGACGAAGAATCGGTAGATAGATATAAACTACAATTTAGATTTATGGATGAAATCGAAACAGTAGAGTCAGATACGATTAAAAATATACACTTCTTAATTGGTTCAGAAATCGCTAAATTATTAGATAGAAAATTAAAAAATAAGTAATGATATTAAGATATAACGAATTTATAAACGAAACCCTTAACTCCTATGATATAGATATAGTTGTAAATAAATTAAAAAAATTATTTTCTAAATATAGCTTACCTAAAAAAGAATTAGGTACTGGCAATTCAGATGATCCATATTATACAATAGTTAGTGATCGAGATATGATTAAAAGACAACAAGACGAATATAAACAAGGAACTAGTGATTTAGTTAAGGCTATGGCTAAAAAAGGATATTCTAAAGAGCATATGATTGATTACTATCAAAAAGCCTTAGATAATCACAAAAAAGGAGATATAATGATTTGGGTTAGAGGTGGTAATAAAGAACTATCAAAAGAGCTTCTTAATCTAATAGAAAGCTCTGGTTATTTTATAGCAACAGCAGGTTCATTTGAAAATAAAATAAAGGATAAGAGTAAGATAAATGATTACGTATTAAATAATACAGATCTTACAATTTCTATTGAACCAACTTTTGATACAAAAGTAGATTTTGATGGTGAATATTTATATCACACAACAGATAAGAAAAACTTAAATAAAATATTATCAATTGGTTTAATACCTAAAAGTAAAAATACTAGAAGTTTTTATCCAGAAAGAGTTTATTTATCACCAAGTTTAAAATATATGAATTCTATCAAAGGTCAATTAAATACTGATAAACCAGCAGAATATGTTTTTCTTAAAATAAAAAATTATGATGGGTTATCTTTATATAAAGATGTTAGATTCAAAGGCGGTTTTTATACATTTGATAGTATAGCACCTAAATATATCGAAGTTATAGAAAATTAAAAAAGAGAGTTTTTAACTCTCTTTTTTTGCTTTTAACTTTTCACCTGTGGCAGGATCATAATTCATAATTAATAATTCAACACCTTTTTCTTTCTCAACACCTGCTGTTTTAATAACAGCAGAAGGTCTATGAAATTCTTTTGAGGTCCAAAAATACTCACCTCTTGGCAATAACTCTTCTAATAAAGGAAAATAGTAATATGAAAGAGACCATCTACTTTTTGTTTGTTTTAACAATTCTAATAATCTTCTGTGTGAAGAAACACCAAAAGTATTTTCTGTATCACATCCATACCAGAATAGTCTTCTACCATCATCGTCATTTTTAATGTCGTTAAAACGAGCGTAAGGTGGGTCTAAATAGATATAAGTATCTTCTGAATCATACATTCTAATTACCTCTTCAAAATCTAAATTATGAAAATTAGTAATCTTTTGTAATCTTTCTGTATATTTATTTTTCTCTAGTTTATTGATTAATATTTGTAGGTTTAATTTATTAGTTTTTTTCTTGAAACCAGTAAAACCACCACCTCTTGGATAAACAGAGCTAAAGCTTGATGTAATTAAGAAAGCATAAATTGCAGCTACCTTAAAGTCACCTAACTCAAAGTTCATATCATCTAAAAAGTCATTTGTAATATATTGACGATAAATAGCTTTATAAAAATCCCATTTTTCATTAAGATCTGTTTTTTCAGTGTAAAGTAAACCACCTGGTGCTAATAAAGATTTTAATTCAGGTAGAAAGTTTTGTGGATCTGCACAACATTGCATTAAATTTGTTTGATGTCTATTGCGATCGTTAAAGACAACTTGATTAAATTCTAATTTAGAATCTAAATAAATTGCAAATGAACCAGAAAATGGCTCTATATATGTTTTACAATCTTTAGGAATGTTTGGTGTTATAAAGGATTGGAAGTTTGCCTTGCCACCGAAATAACTTATGACGCTCATATTTTTTATTATTTTTTAAGATTTTCTATATTTTATCTTTGTTTTAGTTATAGACATTGCTTTATCAAAAGTTTCCTTTTTTCTTTTTAAATAAATCGTTGCATCTTTATAAAAAAATTCATAAAAACGTTCTATATCACTGAATGATCCCCAATCTATTACATAATAGGTTCCTTTAGGACACCTAATTTTATTTCTTGTTATTCCACAATAATCTACTAATTTATCAACATATATCTCTATAAAATCTTTACTACCAGAACATATATTTACTTGGCCTCTATCACTGGTATCTCTAGATCCCTCTCTTTTTTTATGTATCGATATACATCCATCACCATCAAATAGACCTCTCATAAAATGATTTTCCAGGTTTCTAGATATTTCAGGATATTTAACTATCATAGTTTTATTACCTATGATACCTAAGTTAAATAAATCATCCTTCATTTTTTTAGAAGAAAGTCCTATATTTGATATTTTACCATCTTTTCTAGTAAAAATATTACCTTCAAAATTGACACATTCTTTAAATTTATATAATATATCTGTTTCTTTTTGTATAATTTTAATATTATTAGTTTTACTATTTATATTACCATCAGCAACTATAAGTCCTAAGAAGTAAGCTTTATCTTCTGTATCTATATTTTCAAAGTAATCCTCATTAAAGTTAAACTTTTGAGTTCTCTCATTTAATTTACCACCATTTTCAATAATTACTTTTTGATAATGTCTATCGGAGATACCATATTCTTTAATTAAATCTTTTCTTTTCTCACCAGAATTTCTTCTTCTAAGAATTTCTAATTCTTGCTCTTTTGTTAATTCTTTTAATTTTCTCATATACTATATATAAAACTAAACAATTTTCCTCCAAAGCAATTTGATAATTTTCATAAAAAATTTTATAATTATAATTTTTTTTATATATTTGCATCATAATAAAAATAAGCATATGGTGTACAATATTGATAACGTCAAATCAGGAACTAAAGTAATAGCAACAATTAAAGGTATTTTAATTGAAGATGCATGTATTCACAATGATAAACGTGACAGTAGATTTTATATCTGTCATAATAATGATGATTGTATTGGTTCTGAATCACCAGATAAACATGGTTATTACTATTCTTGGGTATTTTATAAAGATAGTGATACTGACTTAAGTGATGAGGTCAGCATCATTGCTATATATGACATGCCAGTAAAAGAAGAATTTGAAATATCACAAAAATTATCTAACTTCTTAAAAGTTATTAGCTTACCAGCACATGCACTAAGCTATAAGCATATAGCAAGTGATTATAAAGGATTTGATGTGTCCGAAAATAAAGGTTTAATAAAATTAACTAATTTCAAAAATAAACAAGTTGAAATTAAATTTGGTAGATTCGTAAATAGCTTTCTAAATCAGTTAAAAGGAAGTATGTATGAAGTTAAATTTGATAATACTAAAGTAGAAAAGCTTCATAATGACTATTTATCTCTTCAGAATGGGGATGATCTAAGAGTGGTAACTTTATCAGGGGAAGATATTTTATATGCTTATACAAAAAATAATTATCACACTATTAGTAGTTGTAATCTTGCAGGTTCTTGTATGTCTGATAAGTTAAGCTTTCTTAAAATCTATACACAGAATCCAAAATCTGTAAAAATGATTTGTGTAAAAACATTTGATAAAGTTATTGGACGTGCTTTACTTTGGACTACTGAGTGTGGTAAACAAATCTTAGATAAGCAATATGTTAGCTTTGACTGGGTTTATAATAAATTTGCTGAAATTGCTCAAGAAAATGGCTACATTATGCAATCATCTATCAATGAGGATGATGATTATAAAGTAAATATAGATTTAACTGGAATTGAAGAATTTCCTTACTTAGATACTTTCATGTATTGTAAATATAATGATAATGATCTTGCTAATTGCTATCTATCTATAAATAAAATTAAAGATGGATGTTTATATTTGAGATCTACTACTGGAAGTTATGATACATATAATTAATATAAAGGCTTAGAGAAATCTAAGCCTTTATTTTTTGAATAAAACATCATATAAGTTTGGTTTTATATTACCACTAAGTTCATTGCGAATTTGCATCAGAATTTTTCCTAAATTATTTTTACCTTTACCAGCACATTTTTCACAAGAGCATTGGCCAAAAAAATTATCGTGCCAATAATTACCTTCGATTATATCTGCATTTCCGGTAGATAATAACATTTCTTTTAATTGCTCATCTTTGAATTTTTCTCGAACTCCCCAGTTCATAAATTCCAATCTTTTTTGATCCCAATCAGAGCGAACTTTTATTGCTTTACCAATTCTTTTTACTTTACCGGGACTATCAATTTTAGATATTAACTCTCTAAAGTCTCCAACAGTATAATAGCGACCATCGATCATCTGATCGTTGTTTACTTTCATAGCTACATAAAAGGCTTCAACACTTTTATAAACTATACCTTGATACTCTATTCTACATGGATAAAAATTAGATAAAAATGCATATCTACCATCAAATCTTGTTATCATATATTTTCTATTATTATTTTTTCCAAAAAATCTTTGATTTTTAGATTATTTTTATCACAATAAGCTTTTAGCTTAATATGTGTTTCTTTTTTTATTTGTACAAAAGTCTTATCAAAATTATAATTTTTTTTTGACTTTTTATTACTTTCTTTATATTTATCCATAAGGAGAAGGTTATTTTTTAATATATAAAATAAATATATTAAAAATACATGAAAGTTTGCTCAGATTGTAAAAAAGAAAAAGATTTTACATTTTTTTATAAAAATAAAAAAATGAAAGATGGTTTTTTGAATCAATGTAAGGAATGCATATTCATAAAAAATAAAGATAAAAGGAAAAAATACTATATAGAAAATAAGGAAAAGGTAAAAAGTTACTTAGATAATAATAAGGATAGAATAAGTGAAAGATCTAGAGAATATCATAAAAAATATTATAAAGAGAATAGAGATAGAATCTTAGACTATCAAAAGGATTATCGAGTAAACAATATTGAGATTAAAAAAGAATATGAGAGGAATTATAGAATAAACAATAAAGAAAAAAGATCAAAGTACCACAAGAAAAAGAAACAAGAAGATATTTTATATAAATTATCATTGAATATAAGAAATAATATAAGAATTATGTTTAAGAATAAAGGATTTAATAAAACATCTAAAACGAGTGAGATATTAGGATGTTCTTTTGAAGAATTAAAACTATATTTAGAGAGTAAATTTGAGCCTTGGATGACTTGGGAAAATAAAGGTTTATATAATGGAGAATTTAATTATGGTTGGGATATAGATCATATTATACCTTTAGCTTCTGCTGAAACAGAAGAAGATATAATAAGATTAAATCACTATAAAAATTTGCAACCACTCTGTAGTAAAATAAACAGAGATATAAAAAAAGATAAATATTAAAAATTAAAAATCCCACCTAAGGTGGGATTTTATTTGTGGAGGTGACGTTGAACTGCCCAACGTGTCTTCCCAGTTATTACTAACTATTCGTTCACAGGTTTAGAAAGTTTTTCTTTAACTTACAAAATATCTGATTTTTGAATCTCACCTATCAGAAAAAAGGTTCCACTATTTTAACTGTGTGGCGTGCAGCTGTAGAATTTTTGTTTTGCTAATCCTAACTATTAAGCTACTGCTAGCTCAGTTTGGATTAAATTGTTTGTTAGCGCCGCTACTAAATCTTCACGAGTTGCTACTTGGTTAACGTTGCCGTTTGAAAAATGTACATCTAATTTATTAATCGGTCAAATGACGACCCGATACCTGCATAATTAACAATTGACCCAGAATCAATGCTAAAATACACCCCCAATTTTATTATATATATTATAATTAAAAACTCAAAAAAGTTTAATTTTTTTCAAAACATTCATCAACCCACCAATGATCTCCATTATCAAGATCTATTAAATATCTATAAAATCTAAATTCATTTTTATCATTTGATTTATCATCAGGACTTACAACATAGGTAATCTTAGCCTCTTTACCTAAAAACTCATTCATCGTTCCATTATCGCCCTGAATCTTATAAAGAGGATGTATTGGACCTTTGGTTAAATACATACCTGAAACACCAATAATATTATCTAGATTTTGCTTAATTATAACAACATCTCCTACTTTATAGCCATTTTGTTGGGTTTCATTAAATCTTCTAATTCTCATTTCTTTTTATTTTATTTTTTATGCAACATCATGATACTCTTATTTATAATTTGGCAAAACATTATCGTTAAACCATTTTATAACTAATTCTTTTGGAATTACGTCACCATAGTATTCTGTATATTGCTCTTTACCTTTTTTAATGACATATGACGTATCATCATTATTAATTGAATCAAAGTACTTAACATACTCAGAAAAGCTCTTAAATAGCATCCCTAAGATGCTAATAGAACCATCATTAAATACTTGCATATTATAATCATCTGGTGTTATATCAATACCAATTATATTACCAAAGTAAATATTTAACTTATCTACATCTTTTAGAGCAAACCTTGCGTCATCCATTCCTTCAATTTGTACAAGAATATCATCTTTTACTGTTATTCTAACATCTACATCTTGGAACCAAGTATTAAATACTAAAGTATCTGTATGATATGTTTCAAACTCTAATTTATTTGTATGTAATAAGTCATATTTGTTAAGAATATGCTTAATTTTAGTAACTGCAGATTTAGTGATAAATCTGTGAGCAGGAGCAATTCTATATTTTGGTGTAAAATAAACAGCTTTTCTTTCAGTTGGTAAATTCTCCCAATCAACTTTACAAGCAGCTTTTGCTACTTTCTCAGCATAAGAAATATCTACATATTCTGTTTTATAATGCTCATTCCAACCACCTGCACTAATATTTGTACACTCTGGAATAATATCTAAGAATGTAGCAGTATCAGTGTAATAAGCATTTGGATCTGGTTTAGACTCAACACCATTACTTGTTAATTCATCACATAAAGCTTGTGCAAACTCATTAGAGCAACAAGGTCTTGCTTTTTGGCGAGTAACAACAGAACCGGTTTGTTTTCTATCAAAAGCAACCGCTCTCTTAAATTTCTTAAAGAATTCAGTATTAGACGATAAAGCATTTTGAGAACCCCAAAGACCACCACTAATAATAGGCTCTTCTCCTAAGAAAAAGTAATAAGTACCAGGAATACCTTGCTCAATCATATAAAGCAAAATAGTCATACCTAATTTATTATCTCCTCCTAAAATAGTAGTACCATCAGTTTTGATAATATCACCTTCTATAACGTGATTTACTTTTTCATATTCTTTACAATATGTATCTAAGTGTGTTGTAAATAAAGTCTCAGAAGTACCAACTTCTACATAATAGTTACCTACTGAGTCTGTTTTATATCCTTTTGGTAAATATTTTTCTAATGTTTTTTCATATCTATTATCTTTTCGATAAGGAATAGTATATTCTGTTAAATCTAAAAATGTTTGTCTTATATCCATATATTATATATTATTTTGCAAATATATAAAAAAAATTTAATAAAAAAAGAGTGTTAAAAAACACTCTTTTATATTTTAGAAAGGAACTTGATCATCTTCACCAAAATCCTCATCAGTATCGTCACTTAAACCATCACCGTAATAGAATCCAAACTCAAATGTTTGTCCTGTTTGGTTTTCCCAAGTATCAAATTCAGTATCATACTGTGCTAATATATCTGTTTTTAATTTGTTAACTACATCAAATAAAGCTATTAAGTCACTTAATCTTTCTCTATATGATAAATTACATCTAATAGTTAAATCTAAATCATCATTTACAATAGTAACGTTTTTGATTCCTCTATTTCTAAACATTTTTCTTAAAAGATATTTTAGATTTTCCATATCATCATCCTCAACAGATGGTTCAATATCATCATCTTCATCTTGTGGCTTTCTATAAGCGTGTCTACCTCCATAATAATCATCATCATAATTATCAAATGTATCATAAGGATCAAACTCATATAAATTAGAAGACTCATAATCTCTAAAATTATGTTCTGATGGAATATCATCATTATTTAAGTCAAATTCTGATGGACTCCAAGCATCATCATCTATTCTTTCTAAGAATTTTTTGTATTTATTTATCATATTATTTTAATTCTATTTTAATACATGTATCATCAAAATACACATATGGATCAAATATTTTATGTTGATATAGTAATGTTTGTAAGTCAGATAAGGTATCAAAAGCTATTTGAGAATCTGCCATATCTAAGTCAGCTTTAATATAAATTCTATCTTGAATACCTACTACTTTAACATCTAATTCAAAAGCAGATGATTTAACTAAATTAATTAAACCTCTATGTTTTTTAACTAACTCTTCATTCATACCAATTTTTCTAACAACTGGTAATTCCTTCCAATTTACTTTTAGAACAGCTTTACATAACTTTTCTAAATAAGTCATATTTTGTATTTCTCTTCCAGTATGTTCATTATTATAACCAACTGAAACGTTTGTACATTCTGGTATGTCATCCATAAATGAAGCAGAGTCAGTAAAAACACCAGTAGGATCATTTGATAAATTTAATCCACTCTTATTTAATTCCTTACAAAGAGCTTCTCCAAATTGATTAGAGCAACAAACTCTACCATATTGTGATGTAATAACTGAACCAGTCTTTCTTCTATCAAAAGAAATACACTTTTTAACTTTTTGTAAATGTTCTACCGTATTAAATACAGAAGCAACATTTCTTGAACCTATACCACCTCTTTCTTCTCCAACAAAGAAATAATAAATACCTGGTATATTATGTGCTAATAAGTATAATAAAATAGTCACACCTGCTTTATCATCAGCTCCTAATATACTTGAACCATCAGTAAAAATATATTCTTCGCCATTCTCTGTTTTTGTTAATAGATTAACTTTAGATTGTTTTCTATCAGCAGTATCTAAGTGACAAGTAAACATAGTTGTCTCATCACCAGCTATTATTTTATAATAGTTTCCAAATTGATCTTTCTCTAAATCCTTTGGTAAAAACTCCAATACTTCATCTTCATGTCCCATCGGATAAGTCATTCTAACCATTGATAGAAATGTTGATCTAACATCTTTAGGGTTAAAACTAAATGGTTTTAGTTCAACTGGTTTACCAGGATCATACTCTATTTTTTTACCTTTTTTAAGTGCTGTTATCTGTTGAGAAAATAATCTAATATCTTCTTCTGTAAACATTCCAGGAAAATAACTTCTTATAAATGTTCCTATTTTAACATATTGTCTTTTTCCACCAATTACTGCATCAAAAAAGTACTCAGCATCCGATATATCAATCTTAGAGATATTCATATCATTAGAAAATCCTTTAGATCTAGGGTCAGCCATCCAATTTAATTCATAAGCAATGTACGAATCGTGGTCATCTTCCATTTTAGTTAGTAAACTTTTAAGTCTAGCGGAAAATTCTATTTTTTGTACATCCTCATTATCGTATCTATTCCAAACTCCCATTTATGGTTTTTTTATTTTTTATTATATATTATTTTTACAAAACGACTTCTTGTGCGTTTTTATAATCTACTGCAACTTGACCATCTTTCATACCTGGTTCTTTCTTAACAAATCTTCTTTTACAATAAACTATAGGTAAGTTTTCAGTATCTTTACCTTTACTATTATTTTTAGCAATCAAAGCAGCTTGTTTAATTATCTCAGGAGTTACTAATTTATCTTTTGACTTAATAACTACGTGACTACCAGGTACTCCTTTAGCATGCATCCATATATCATCAGATTCTGCAACATTAAATGTTAAATGATCATTTGATTTAGAATCTCTACCCAAATAGATAAAGTAACCATCAATTTCCACTTTTTTAATATTTGGAAATTTATCTTTTTTTCCTTCAAAAAATTTTCTTAAATATTTCATAAAGTATATATTATTTTCTTTTTTTAATAATTCATTAGTTAATATATCATTTATATTTTCTAGATATGAAATCCTTATTAATTTAAGTTTATTTTTTTCTATTCACTCATTTTTAATACTATCATTATATACTACTTTTTTATAGTTATCTATACCACCAAAATAATCAATAGGCTGAAAATGTTGAATACCATCATATTCAAATTCTCGATTTGTTATTCTTCTACCTAGTTTACTATACATATTATTTATATATTAATTTATATAAAACAAAAAAGACCCAAAATTGGGTCTTTTTTATATTTACTAAAAGAATATTATTAGTTAAGTAATCCTTTAACGTCAGACACTTTAATTGTCATGAACTGTTTTTGTGGGTACCAACCAACTTCAGTTACTGCATATCTTGATCTTAGTAACATTCTTGGTGCGAATGTAGCCTCGGAGATGATGCTGATTGACTGAGCCATAAGATACGGAACAAATATAATTCCTGGCTGGTCTGGATTATTTTTTCTACCTAATACGATTCTGTTATCGTTATATCTCATATATGGATCAACATAAATTGCGATATCCCCGATTGAACCTACTGGGTATAATTGACCTTGAGAGTTCATTTTAGATTTCAATGGGTTAATTGTGTAACCTGCGATATCTTGAAGAGCTGCTGCAAGACCCCCGTTTGTGATCAAGTATTGAGCTGGACCAACACGTCCTTCTGTTGCGATGTAGTTAGAAGCATGAGCAATTTTAGTGATCAATTTTCTTTGTACAGCGTGAGTAGTTTCACCACCTGGACCGTTTGAAGTAGCATATTGTGTATCTAAATCAAAAATTGTTTGATTTGCAATTTGAGTAGAGTAAGTAGAACCAGCTAAAGGAGCAGATTGTCTATTTAATTCACCCATTTCAAAGATTTTAGCAACAATTTGCTTAGAGATTGTTTGAGATAACTCATTAACAAGGATAGATTCCATTTTTTGAACGATATCCATACCTGTATTAGCTTTAATATCTTCGATTTCAGTTCTTCTAAGTGCAGAAGATACTTCAATTGTACCAACAGCAACTGATTTAGAAGAGATTTTTGGTCCGATAACACCTGCATAAGTATCATCATCATAACTTCTTTCCATTGGATATGAACCAACAGCAGCAGATGAAGTAGCACTATACCAGTTTGCAGAGAAACCAGGAATGTGATCTTCCAATGCAGATACTAATTGAATATCAGTTACTGTTGAAACAGTACCACCTAAGAATGAAATTTGAGAAATCATAGATGCAGTTGGGTTGAAAGTGTTTCTTGTTGTATCAAATCCCCAAAGAGTACCAGCAGAACCAACAGCAGTATGAGCTGTATTAGCTTGTCTGTAAGCTCTAAACATTGGGTAACCATCGATACGAGAGAAACCTAAGAACTCTAAAAGACCAGCTTTTGAAGCTTGCTCAGCAGTATATGTATTAGAAGAGTTTATTGATGTAAATAATCTACCACCTGCTAAACCACCTTGTGTTTGTGTAATGTTATTAGATGCTAAAAGCGCTGTTAAAGCTGTTGTTACACCAGCATTAGCTACAACTTTGAATACTTGAGGTCTTTCATCTTGTGCACCTAATCTTGTATCATCGTATTGAAAATCGATGTAAAGTAAGTCAATTTTTGGACCAGAAGTTGGTTTAACAGCTACTAAATCTAAACCGATTGTTTGAGCAGCAATTTTCATTGCAACTGGTAATAAGTTTTGACCAACATCCCCAGAACCTAAAGTTCCTCCGTTTGATGACCAGTTAGTACCAATCGTTGATCCAGGTAAACCTGATGGTTGAGCAGCAACAACTGAACCCAAACCTGCTACGTTAGAAGCGTTTACATACGCATTCTCGTTAATTGAGTGGAACTCAGCATATTCTGACATCCATTCAACTCTTTCGCCTGAAACACCCATGTTTTCTAAAACAGGAGCCCATTTTTTCATGGCTTTTTGATTATCTATTCTAATGTGTGACATAGTTTTATTTTTATTTTTTTTGTTATATCTATATATATCGCTTAAATTACTCGTTTTTTACAAGTATGGATTTTTTATAGATTTTTGAATCTTTCTAAGATTGCATTCGCTTCAACATCTGATAATTTATCCTCTTGTATTAAAGCTTGATGAGAAACTAACTTCTTAGTTACTGATTCATTCTTTTTAAGATTTCTAGTTGACCAGAAATGCTCAATTTGATTTTCAGTTTTTAATACGTCTTCTGGATATAATCTAGCTTGAGATAAGATAGATTTTTTAGCAGACTCATTTAACTGTTCCCAGATTGGCTTAACGTTTTCAGGCATCAATCTGATTACTCTTTCTTCAAGAGTTTCGTTTTTAGTTGATAGTGCTTCAGCGATCAATGTAAGAACTTCTTTCTGTGTGAAGTAACTTCTTTCGTTTATGTGAAGTTTAACAGTTTCTTGTTCTTCATCGGATAAAGCATAAAAACTATCTACTTGTGACTTGTTTAAGAATTTCAAGAAATTCATGTCAGTAGTTTCAGAAACTTTACGTTTTTTAGCTTCTTCAATTAATTTATTAATAGATTCAGATAACTCAGTATCGTCGTTTCCTGTGATAGCCATAGGACCGCAATCTGCAGTTTCTTCTTCTTCTTCTTCTTCTTCTTCTTCGTTATGTGTACCCATTTCGTGAGCTTCCATATTATGAGCTTCTTCTTCGTGAGCTTCCATGTTGTGAGCATCTTCCTCTTCTTCATGAGCCCAAGAGTGAGTAGTTTCTTCTTCCTCTTCTTCATTAGCTTCAAAACCAGCATCTTGTAGAGTTGGGAAATTGTGACCTTCTTCGTAAGACTCATTTATTTTAGAACCATTTAATTTTTCAACAATCATACCTTGGTAAGAAATTGATTTATCTAATGATTCAGCAATGTATTCAGAGTAAGCAATGTTATCATCTAAATGTTCAGCAATGTATTCAGAGTAAGCAATGTTACCTTCAACATGTTCAGCTAAATATTCTGCATAAGCAATAGAGTTATCTACATTTTCAGCAATGTATTCAGAGTAAGCAATGTTTTTGTCTAAGTTTTCAGCAATGTATTCAGAGTAAGCAATATTCTTGTCTAAGTTTTCAGCTAAATATTCTGAATATTCAATGTTTTTATCAAGATTCTCAGCTAAATATTCAGAGTACTCGATATTTTTGTCTAAGTTTTCAGCTAAGTACTCAGAATAAGTAATGTTTTTGTCTAAGTTTTCAGCAATATACTCAGAGTAAGCAATGTTTTTATCAAGATTCTCAGCTAAATACTCAGAGTACTCGATGTTTTTGTCTAAGTTTTCAGCTAAGTACTCAGAATAGTTAATTGCTTTTTCTAAATTCTCAGCTAAGTAATCATTGTGTTTTGCTAATTTATCAGTTGTAGATTTTAATGATTTGTTTTCATTAACAACAACTTGAATTTTCTCTGCTAAATAATCTAAATACTTAACAACTTGAGAGTTTGTAGAGTTTAACTCTTCATAGTACTCAAGTAATTGCTCTAATTTCTTAGGGCTTAAGTTTCCTTTAGAAATAGCATTTTTTACTTCTTTCTTAGTAGAAGCAATCTCGTTAACTAAATAATGTGAATAATCAGTTAACTGCTTTTTCGTAACGAATTCATTTTTGTTCATGTTGAATAGTTCATTTATTTTTGACTCATCGGACATTTCATATATCCTAAAGTTATTTTTTTCAATTTGTCCTTCTGGGCAAAAACCTAATGATTCATTCAATACTTTAACATTCATTCTTGCTGATGCAAATCCTGGATCCGCAACAATATCATATGTAAAAAGTTTTTTCAAGGAAACTGAACCATCTGATTCTGTGATACCAGCCGCTCTTGATGATACAAAAACAGGACAACCATCGTCAACTAATGCCTTAGCTTCTTTACCCCAGTAAGTGCTAAGTAATTTTATCTCACCTGCTACAATATTCTTCTCTTGAATATATTGAGCTTTAGTGATGATATGTGATGCTCTTGATAACGAAGTATCAAAAACATCTGGGTGATCGAACTCACCATAAACAGCTCCTAAGCTGCTCATTCTTTCGTTTAACTCATCTAGTGCAGGAATAAATCTCTCAGCAGTGTAAATTCTCTCATTACGATTCTTTACACCAAACTCAGTAAATGTACCCCCAAGAACGTACTCCTTTTGTCCAACAGCACTTTCTCTTATTAACGAACTAGTTGAATTTTCTACTATTAAAACCGGTTTCATCTAAAATAATTATTTTTTGTAGTTTACAATTCAGAGTATATATTTACCTTGGAAATTCATAAAAAAATAAAGGTGGATTTTTTACAGTAGTCGGGAAATCCTTGTATATAAAGGATAAAATAAATCAAAAGGAAAAAAGTATTTTTTAATAAATAATCTAAAATAAGCGGTTTTTTATGATCCTTTCTAGAGAAATAAATGTAAAAATTACAGAGTCAAATTACAACTATTATGATAATTTGGGATATGATGTATATATAAGTGAGCAAATTATTATTCCAGTAGAACTTTTACCAAAGGGTTCTCACTATAAAATCAAGTGTAAGTGTGATGATTGTGGAATTGAAAAAGATGTTATATATAAGAACTATTTGAAATATGATAATAAATGGGGAGATTATTATTGTAGAAAATGTTCCGAAAAGAAAAGAAAGGAAACATTAAGAAAAAATTACGGAGTGGACTATCCAATCCAAAATAAAGGAGTTTTAGAAAAGATGAAAAATACATTAGTTAGTAAATATGGGGTAGATAATATTTCTAAAAACAAAAAAAATGATAATGAAAAAATTAAAAGAGAATGATACATTTGAAGGTATCATAGATTTCACTACAAGTGGAAATGCATCAGTAAATATAGGAGAGACTAGTTTATTCGTATATAAGAAAAATACATCAAACGCATTTCACGGTGATAGAGTTAAAGTAGAAGTAATACAAAGAAACAATAAGTTTGAAGCAAAAGTTATAGACATTATTGATAGATGTAGAACTAAATTCGTAGGAAAAATACATAAAAATAAAAGATTTACATTTGTAATTCCTGATAGTAATAAAATACCCGTTGATTTTTATATAAAAGGTGGCTTGGATGCTAACGACGAACAAAAAGTATTAGTAGAGCTTTTAAGCTGGGAACCAGGAACAAAATCTCCAAAAGCAGAAATTGTAGAAGTTATAGGAAGTTCAGGTGAAAATAATGCTGAAATGAACTCAATTATGCATGAGTATGGATTACCAAATAATTTTCCGCTAATAGTTGAAGCAGAAGCAGAATTGATAAATCTTGAAATTTCACAATCTGAAATAGACAAAAGAAGAGATATGAGAAGTGTTGCAACTTTCACTATTGATCCAGTAGATGCTAAAGATTTTGATGATGCTCTTTCAGTCGAAATAATAGATGAAGATTTAATTGAGGTTGGAATACACATCGCAGACGTATCACACTATATTAAAGAAGGTGGTATAATAGATGAAGAAGCAATAAAAAGAGCTACATCAGTTTACTTAGTTGATAGATGTATTCCTATGTTACCAGAAAGATTAAGTAATGGAGTTTGCTCGTTAAGACCAAATGAAGATAAATTATGTTTTTCTGTTGTAGTTAAACTAAATAAAAAAGGAGATATTTTAGATAAATGGTTTGGTAAAACTGTAATTCACTCAGATAGAAGATTTACTTATGAAGAAGCTCAAAATGTAATTGAAACTTTACAAGGAGATTATAAAGATGAAATATTAGCTTTAGATAAATTAGCTAAAATAATGAGAGGTAAAAGAATCCAAGATGGTTCTATTGAAATGGGGAGTATTGAAGTTAGATTCAAACTTGACAAAGAAACAAAAAAACCAGTCGATGTTTACTTCAAAACTCAAAAAGACTCAAATAAACTTATCGAGGAATTTATGCTTCTTGCTAATAAGTTAGTAGCTAAAGAATTATCAGATGCAAAATATCATAATGTTTACAGAGTACACGATCAACCTAACTTAGAAAAATTAGAATCTTTAGCTTCAATTTGTAAAAACTTTGGGTATAGCTTAGATACAAATAGTAATGTTAAAAGCTTAAAATCATCAATAAATAAACTGGTTAAAGACATTAAAGATAAACCAGAGGAAAATATGATAGAAACTTTGATTACAAGATGTATGTCAAAAGCTACTTATACTACTAAAAATATAGGACACTACGGATTAGGCTTTACTCACTATTCTCACTTTACTTCACCTATTAGAAGATATCCAGATTTAATAACTCATAGAATATTAAATAATTTCTTAAATAAGAAAGCAAATGAAAATCTTAAAAAGATAGAAGATATGTCTAAATGGTGTTCTGATAGAGAAATACTAGCAGCTAAAGCACAAAGAGATTCAATTAAATATAAACAAGTTGAGTATTTGGAGGATAAGATCGGAACTATACACAATGGTATAGTATCAGGTGTTACTGATTGTGGTATGTATGTTGAGTTAGTTGAAAGTAAATGTGAAGGTATGGTTAGATATACAAATAATCATAAAGTAGATACCGAAAATTATACAGTAAACTTAAAAACAGGAGGTCAAATTAGATTAGGTGATGAAGTTAAGGTTATTGTAAAATCTATAAACGTAGAAAGAAAGCAAATAGATTTTGAGCTACTATGATAGAAGATGTTTATGATTACTTATTAGATGTTGAATTAGAAGGAGATGTAAAATTAAGTGATTATGATATGGCTCTTTCGCAATATCCAGATTGGAAGTCTTTTTACAGAGAAATAAAGCTAAATTATTTATTAGAAGAAGGTAAAAGACTTCAATTTACTATTGATAATATATCTAAGTTTGTTAAATTAGAAGATAATATAGAATCTGAACTTCATTATAAAGATATATGTGGTACGGTAAGTGGACTAGTTTTTATTATTAACAATGATAGAATTGAAAAACTAACACTAAAGTTTGTAGTTTTAGAAAAAAATGATGCAGGTAAAATAGTCAAAAATCTTATAGAAAATAAAATAAAATTCCCAATAAAACAATTTATATTAGAAGAGCATATACACTTTGTTGCTTATACTAAAAAGTAAATCCTTCATAAGAAGGATTTTTTATTATTTCTGTAAATGAAAATATAAATCCTGAACATATTATATATTTATCATCTTTATTTTTATTTGAGTTAAACTTTGATGCAGTTGAAATATTACCTCTTGATATTTTATAAAAGTCAGCACACTCCTTTGCATAATCCCATTTTTTTAGAAGTTTCAAATCTTTATTATATTGATAGATTGGCTTTGATCTTGGGTTATTAATACCATTATATAGACCCAATTTCTTCTCACTCATAATTTTTTTTACTCTATCACTATGTTTTTTATTCCACATTGGATTATTTTCACCAGTCATAGATTTATGAATACCCTGTTTATTATTTATACTATACTCACCTCCATCAGTCACATTTAATATATTACCACTATTTCTATATTTCAAAATCCAATATGTTTCTCTCTCTAAAACATATGATAGGTCACATTCAATAGACAATTCCTCTATCTTCTCTATAATTGGTCTAAGTTCTAATTTGGATAATTTAGATATCCAATTATCTTTATGCGAATATTTTCTCTTATCTTTTTTTGACTCCCATATATGTCCTTGTAATCTTTTGCTTAGCTTAGATCTTGTTTGACCAACATACCTAACCTCGTTTGAAATAGGACATTTCAATATATAGATACTATACATAAAATAAAATTTATTTTTATCTATATATTAAAAATTAAAACTCGAATTCAGAATTCCCACCTGCTTCTGGAGCTGGAGGAGGAGTTTCACCACCTGCTTGTACTTCACCACCACCTGCTTCTGGAGCTGGAGGAGCTTCACCACCCATTTCAGGAGCACCACCTTGTACTTCACCACCAAATCCACCACCGGCTTCACCACCGAATCCACCACCAGCTTCACCACCCATACCAGGCTCACCAGTTGCACCGGCTGCTTGATTCAAAACATCTTTATCCCAATATTTCTGATTTTCTGCTTTTTCTTCCGGTGTGAGCTTAAATACATAGTCCATAATCCAATCTATATGGAAATAAGGCTTCTCACCATTCATAACACCAAGTAATGTACCAACAACACCCGCTTTTTTCTCTAAGTTATTAATTTTTTTCCACTCTTCAAATACCTGATTAGAATAGAATTTAATATCAACAGAGTTTATAAATTTCTCATCTTCTATTAACTCTGGAAACTCAACTAGCATTTGCAATCTTAAAGGTTTAACTATAATTTCTTTAAAGTTAGATCTTAATCTCATAATAAAATTATGAAACTTAATCTCATCTCTTGTCATCTCACCAGCATCTGTAATTAAATTACCACCACCATTTTCTCCTTCAAATCTTGTCATTGGAATCTTAGAAGCTCTTTTTAGAGCTTTGAAGAACCAATCTAACATTGAATCATCATTCAAGTTATGTCCTTGAGGAGAAACTAATTCCATATTTGGAGTACCACCATCTCCCTCTGGAAACCAGATTTGTTTGTTATAAGGTAAATGTTTAGATCCATTAATTGTCAATGTTCCCAATGAGTCATCCCATTCAACTTCTTCCGAATAATCATGAATTAACTGACCAATTTGTTCTTCTGCTCTTTGACGAGACATACCTTTAATTGGAATAGTAAACTTTTGATAAACCGTAGCATTAACAATGTTAAACATTATTCTCGTTTGTTGTAAAATCTTTAATTGATTATATGGTTTAATCAAACCTTCAATATATGATGTTTCTGAATACTCATTTTGAGTTGAATATGAAATGTAAATCAACTGAGAATCTAAGAATATTCTTCTTAATTGAGGATCTTCTGGAAATTGTATCCATAAATGTCCAATAGATGGTTCGTAAGCAGGAACTAATGTTTCTGGTCTTAATCTGTTAAATCCAATTATATTTTTCTTTTTATCATCATAAATAATCTCAATTGCAATATATCCATCAATTAAGAAATCTTTCATCATATTCCAAGCAGTAATATTATCAGCAAAACCAAATCTATTATAGATTTTCTCAAAATACTCTTGATATTTATCTTGTATGTCTTTAGAATAAGCTGCTGGTAAAGCCTCAGGTGAACAGAAGTCACGCTCATCGTTATAGATTATACATTCATCAGCAATAGTGCTTATAAAGTCTCTAATTTCGTCTTTAATAGAATACTCTCTTAAAATTCTTCGTTTATCAGCATAAGCTTTATCTAAATAAGGAATTGATTTTCTATTTAGTACTGATGCAACAGCTCTAGAACTAAAAAAGTCATACATTGAATTTCCACGAGCAGCATAAGGATCTTCATTTACTCCAATACCGACTTGATTTCTCATAATCATATCGTCATAATTCATTCCATAAGTAGATAAATTTCTTAAAATTCTACTAAAAAGTCCTTTGTTTTCAACTGCTGAGTTAGTATAAGCAAAATTTGCTCCTATATCAGTACCTTGTTGATTAAAATTATTATATGATGCCATTAAAAAAAATTTAATATTTACTTATATATAAAAAACCATGTGTTCCTTTTTTTACATCCTACCGTATTTAGTCAAAGAGGTTTGTATTCTTTTAATATGATCTCTCATCAAATCATACTTTTCAGATATTTCTTTATTTATATCATAATACTCACTTAGAATAGAAGAAATTATTTCTTTATGTCTTTCCTCTCTCTTATCTAACTTAGCTTGCCATATCTCTATAAGTTTTTTAGGATCATATTTATTTATTGGATGTTGAGCATATAAAAATCTTGGTAGTAATTCTAAATGTATTCTATGAACTATTTTTATTTGAGCTGCATTAAACTCCATCAAAGCATATTCAAAACCAACTTTTAATAGTTCTCGATACATACCCTCATAATCAACTTTTAGATAGTTATTTTTTTCAAAGTCATCATTAGTAATATACTTATCAAAAATTTGTGCCCTTATTTCCATAGGTATAAAATTAAAATTGACAGCGATTAGTATTACTTTATTATCAAACTTTCTAAAATCAACTAAAAATATAGGAGCATATTTCATCCAATTTGAATCATCATAGTAATGAAGAAAGTAAAATGCACCAGGGTACATATCTTTTATATTTATAGACTGAACATCTTTATCTGATTTTTGATACTTTTCATAAAAATAAAGAGAATTATTTTTGAAATTATCAACTATACCGTTTCCATTTACCAATAGATTTAATTTAACACGCTCTAATAACTCAGCCATAGAAAGTTTTTATTTTTATATATAAATAAAAACTTTTACAAAAATGATAAATTCAAGACCTAATAATTCATCTTATAAAAGTGGTAATTTTATACCTAAGAATAAAGATAAAGTACTAAAGTTAAATAAAGAAGGTGGTGTTTATTTTAGAAGCTCTTGGGAAAATAGAATAATGATTTGGTTAGATAATAGCGAAAATATAAAAATGTGGGGTGCAGAATGTCTTAAAATTCCTTATCAGATGACACACTTCAAGAATGGTGATATGGAAATTAGAGACCACAATTATTATCCAGACTTTTATTATGAAATGTTAAATCAAGACGGAAGTATTAAAAGAGTAGTAGTTGAAGTAAAACCTCATAAAGAATATCAAATGGTTTTAGATCTAAATGAAGGAAAATTAAATGTTCCACAAAATGGTCTGAAGAAGTTGAGAAACTTCGAATATGACCTCAAAATGGCGTATCGTAACCAAGAAAAATGGAGGACTATGATCGAGTGGTGTAATAGAAAAGGTTATGAATTTATAATAATAACAGAAACTCACCTAAAAAAGTTTGGAATATAGAAATTTCCACTTTTTATTATTTATATATACATTATGAGAAAGTTAAAACAATTAGAAGTGGATAAGTTAAAAGATTCAAAAATAAATTATATTGGTATAATTGAAGAGTCAAAAAAGAAAATAGTTTTCTTATGTGAAAATCATGGTAAAATAGAACAAAGATTTGATGTACATATTAAAAATCTAAAATGCCCAAAATGTAAAACATTAAATAATAATAAATATACAAAAGAGTACATAAATGACCTTATAATAAAGTATAAAAAACCATATAGGTATTTTTTAGATAAGGATATCTATAATGTACAAGATAAAATAAGCATAGAATGTAAAGAACATGGTATATTTGAGCAAAGATTACATAATCATTTTAATTTAGGACAAATGTGTAAAAAATGTAGTAATGAGAACAAAACAGGTATAACAGATAAATTAGATAAATGGTTATTAGAAAATAATATTCATATATTAAAATATAATGGTTATAAGTCAAAATCAATTATAAAATGTAATAATGAACATATATTCTCATCAACTATTGATAACCTAAAAAATTATGGTTGTCCTATATGTAAAGAAAATACTAGATTAGAAAAAGAACGTGAAAGATTTATTAGAAATTCTAAAGGAGTTTGGTGTAATGGATTAATTGAGTTTGATTATAATACATTAATTTATAATGGTAAAGGAAAATTATTTACTATGAATTCGGATGTTGGTATAATATCACAATTACCAGATAATCATCTTAATGGATTTCTACCAAGAAAATCAACAGGCGAAACTATAATAGAAAGTATTTTAAATAAATATTCTATATTTTATGAAAGAGAAAAAACATTTGATGGTTGTATAAATAAGAAAAAACTAAGATTTGATTTTTATATACCTGAGAAAAACATATGTATCGAATATAATGGAATACAACATTATCAAAAAGTTAACAGATTTGGTGGAGAAGAAAAATTTAACTACCAAAAATATAACGATTCTATAAAAAGTAATTTTTGTAAAGAAAATAATATAAATCTTTTAATAATATCACATAGAGACTCAATAATTGACAAAATCAAAGAGTGTTTATTATCATAACCGAACATCATCTAAAGAAATTTGGTATATAAAATATATAACATCAAAATAATCTGCATATATGGATATAAATAATTATAAACCATATATGCTTTTTTATTTATGTGAAAAATTATAAACTTTGTAAACCAAATTGAGCTTAGTATAATAAAAGTTATATCATCAGTAAGTATAATACCGAGTAAGCACCAAAAAAAGTATATCAAAACTATTAGATAATATAAACCTTCGGATAATCTTGCATCATTAAGATCTTTCTCATCTGCTCTACTATCTAAATATAATCTATTTTTAAGATAAAAAATAGTATTAAATATAAATAATATAGGTAGTAAGTAAAAAATATTATTCATTTAGTATTCTTTTGATTTTTCTTTTTCTAATATTAATTCTATTGTGACTTTTGAAAATGTTACGAATTGATACAGATTCTAAGCCAGGTGGCATAACTAAGTCATAAGTAAATAAATCTAAATTAGATTGAGTGCAACCCGTTACCATCATTTGAACTTTCGATTGATATTAATTTTATTTGATGTTCATTATCACCTTTTTTCTTATAAAGGTCATTCCATCCTTTAGCTAAACCTCTTTTGAATATCTCTGTAAAATAAGCAAAAGCATTTATTGATTTTTCTTCATTAAAATTATACCAGTTTTGAAACATATCTAATAAACCACTTTGGTAGCAATCTAACTTGTCATCGTTGGAGTAATAACGCATTTTTTTAATAGTTTTTTTAGCTAGTAGTTCTAACATTTTTTCTGCGTTTCTTGTTAATCTACCTTGAGCTTTGCTTACGATTATTTCTATATAAAGTTCTTTATTATTTAAGTACATAATAGCTATTTATTTTTTTAGAGTTATTAACTCTTAAAAGCTATTTATTCATGTTATATATATCAATTATTAAAAGTTTATCATAAGTAAAAAAAAACTCAAACTTTCGTTTGAGTTTTTATAATTAAGCTTTAATTCTTTCTTTATATTGTAGTTCTTTTACTGCAAGTAACTCAGAACCTAAGCTAGTTTTTCTTTTCTCTAAGTTAGCAAGAGCTGTTGTTAAAACTTCTGATTCACCAATCATTTGTAATGAACCTTTGATTTTGTCAATATTAAATTGAACATCTTCTAATTTAAGAGTAATTTCTCTTTCTTTATCTTCAAGTTTTCTTTTAACAACTAATTCTTTATTTAATTTATTTTCAAAGAAATAAGTTAAATCATAGTTTAATTCATTTCTTACTTCATTTACTAATTCTAAAGCAGACTCGTATTTGAAGAATGAGTTACCATATCTTTCATCACATCTGTAAACAAAAGTGTTATTTTTATAATTGAAAGCAAATAATTCTAAATATGGGTTAACTAAGTTATTAACTCTTTTAACAACATCTAACTCAACAAACTTATCTAAGTTTTTAGAAGTTTCTAATAAAATTGGATAAAAGTTTTTATTTACAATTGGAACAATAGGAGAGTTAAATAAACTTTCTAATGTAGTTTCAGAATTTAATTCGTCATCATTGATGTATAGACCACCTTTATTACCAACAGATAAACCAATTGTTAAATATTCAGAAATTCTGAAATTGATTCTATCTTCTGATACAGAAGAATATTTCATAGCTGTCTCTAATAATCTTAAACTTTGTAAAGCTTGTGCATCTTTAACATGATTCTCAAGTAAAGTTTTCTCAATTGAGTTTTCTGTTAATAAAAACCAAGAATCTTTTACTAAAGCAATGTGTCCTTCTTCAACTTGCTCAACAACAGTAAATATAGACTCTGCAGAACCACCACTTAAAAGATTTGATCTTTTCTCTGGAGATTTCGTTAAATTGTGAACAAACACTTTAATTTCTGGAACCCAGTCATAAACTGCTAATTCATTAAGAATTTTTGACATTCTATCTTGATCAGTCTCAAGATTGATAGTTTGTAGTAAAACATTTATTGGTTGTCTGTACAATTCACCTTGATTCTTAGTATTAAGAACACCATATAAATTCTTTAATTCATATAATAATTCAAATTGAGCCATGTCATTGTTAAGGTCCTCCAATAAACTTTTAACACTTTTATCGTAAGTATAAGGTTTTAACTTCTCGTTAAGAGATGTAATTATAGTTTTTTCGCTATACTGATTAGTAGCGTTTAAGTGACCTTCTATAATTACAGATATTTCTTCTTGCTCAAAAGAAAGATCCTTTTTGAAGTTAAACAATTCAAGTTTAAGATTCTTCATAATTTCTATATTATTATTTTTTATATAAACTATATATTAAGCAAAAAAAGTCATTTTTTTCCTTTTTTTATATTAATCATTATTTTTATTTCCTAAGTCTCCATTAGGATTATCATATCTCCTTGAGCTTCTTTCTCTTGCTCTTAAAATGTTATTAAACCACTTAGTTCTCTTAGGAGTAACAAAGAAGCCTTCATTACTAACACCTGGTTGACTGAAAAAGTCTGAATAACCACCCTCAAGTGCATACCCATTCAAATCGGACATACCAGAATTCTCTTTTGTATAACCAGGGAAATCAGCTCTATCCTTTCTAAATGCAGGATAATATGTTTGAACTTCAAAGGAAACAGTCATCTTAATAGTATTATCAGATGTTAAATTTTTATCTCTAGTAATTTCTATATTATTTGAATCTGGCATTAAAATGACAGCATCTATATTCATAAAGTTATGCTCAAAATACATAAACTTATAAAGCCAAAGGGTATCCATAACTGCTTGACTACACTTAAAAGAATCAATTTCACTAGCAAGTGTAATAACTAAATCATAACTAACTGTTACTGGAATAGCTCTAATTCTTCCTAAAACTTTTCTGATTTCTGTTTCGTTTTCTACAACTGTTCTTAACCAAACATTAGGATTAGCAAATTCATCAGAACGTATAGCAAAAGATTTTAAGGTAACGTGACCTCGTGGAATAATATCAGTATTTAATTCGACATATCTACCATTTCCAGAAGAATCACCAGATACTATATCATCGGTAAAAGAATCTAATAAAAACCTTTCATCTCCTGTCATTGAGTAATAAAAAGGAACTTCTACGAATTTATCACCAGAAGAAAATCTATTTACCCATTTTACTTGACCTTCTAAAGTATCTAAAACACAAATTGTTAAATCCCTAAAAAATACGTCTTCAAAATTAAATCTATCTCCAATCATAGATTTATATATTAAAAAACAAATCTCTCTATTTAATATATAGAAATATGAAATACTTAAAAATATTTGAAGATTTTACATTCTCTGATCTATTCGATAAAAATCAATGGGTTGAGCTTTCTATAGAAGATAGGGCTAAGCTAAAAAAAGAAATATGGGAGATTGTAGATTTGGCTTATAAACCTCTTGGTGGTCACGTTAGAATATCATCACCAGATGCTGTTGTAAATGATCCAGATTTAACTTTCTGGACTGCAGTTGATATAGATAGAGATCCTAATGCAGATGTTGTTATATTCTCAAGAAAATCACACGGTCATAAAATATCAGGATGGGGTCACGATGGCTCAAAAGAAGCAAGAAAAGAGCTAATGAGGCAACTATCAAATCTTTTACATAAAAAAGGATTCTGGATAGAAGTGTCTGGAAGACCTGCAGAACTTTTGATAAGCACAGGATGTAAAAGAAACGAATATAATGTTGTTAAGAAAATTTTTCCAAACTCTAAGATAAATTGGTTAGGTGATGGTATTTACACAAGAACTTTAGCAGATGGTGAAACAACAGAAGAAGAATACTTGGTTGGTTATCCAGAAATATAAACTTTTTTGATAATTTTAGATATACTCATTAAGAAAATGAGATAAATATGTCAGTAAATAAATTATTATTATGGGAGAAATGGAGACCCAAAAACTACGAAGATATAATACTTTTACCAAGGATCAGAAAAGAATTTGAGAGTGGTGTAAATCAACACTATATATTCTATGGTCACTATGGAACAGGTAAAACCAGTTTAGCAAGAATTTTAGTCGGTAAATATCATAAAGAAACACCTTTCTTAGAACTTAACTGTTCTATGGACACCTCTATTGAAATTTTAAGAAATGAAATTGATGACTTCTGTAAGTTTACACCAATGATGGATACTGATTCTGATATTAAGTTTGTTTTCTTAGATGAGTTTGAAAGAGTGTCTATAAACTTCCAAGATGCATTCAAAGCTTTTATTGAAAGATATAATAACAAAGTAAGATTTATTATCACTACAAACCATATCAATAAGATTACAGATGGACTTAAATCAAGAATTAAAACTATTAATTTTGATTGTCAATCTTCTGACGAAGAAAGATTCTTAAAACAAGAAATTTATAAAAGAATTAATAATAATATTTTAGTAGCAGAGAATAAAGAGATTCCAAAAACAGACTTAGTTTCTATAATAACTAAAAAATTTCCTGATTTTAGAGCAACTTTAGTTGAAGTTCAGAGCTATTTAGAAACTGGTTCTATCGGTAGTTCAGATAATACAATCTCAAATAAAGTAAAACTTGACTTATATAACTTTCTATATCAAGAAAATGATTTTGAACAAACTTATCACTTTTTGATGAATAACTTTGGTGCGGATAAAATAGATGTTATGATAAATCTATTAGGAAGACAATTTATAGATTGGTGTATAAAAGAGAAAAGAGAAAGTGTGAATAAACTATTTGAGGTATCAAATCTTGTATGTGAGTATGATTTAATACTAAAATCTGCAACAGATCCAATTATATCTGGCATATCTTTATTGGGAAAACTAAAAAAATTATTTTTGTAAATATTAATTTTAATTGAGTATTCTATTGAAGAAATTGATTTTTATTTTTTAATATATAAATAAAAATAAAAATAGATATGAAAACTTGCTGCATATGTAAAGTTGAAAAAGAAAGTTTCTATTTTGGGAAAAGAAGTGCTTCTAAAGATGAGCTCAGATCAGAGTGTAAAGAATGTAGAAAGATAGATCACGCAAAAAATAGAGATATAAGAAATAAAAAGTCATTAGAAAATCATTATAAAAATAGATATGAAAGATTGCAAAAAATGAAATTATACCAACAAAGTAATAGAAATTTAGATGGTAAAATACTAAAATATTCTATAATTAGAGAACATCTAAAAGAAAATGAAAAATTATGCACAAAGTGTGTAGAGATAAAGGATATGAAAAATTTTGGTAAAGATAATTCAAAGCCAGATAAATTAAATTCACATTGTAATGGTTGTAGAAATGATTATGAAAAAGATAGAATAAATAATAATCCTTTATATAAACTAACATCAAGTATAAGAAAAAGAATATCTCAGTCACTGAAAAATTCTAAAGATAAAAAGACAGAAGAAATATTAGGTTGCTCTTTGGATGAATTTAGAAATTATATAGAATCAAAACTTCAAGAGGGAATGACATTATCTAATCATGGTCTTTGGCACTTAGATCATATAATACCAATAAGCTATGCTAAAAATGTTGAAGAGATCTATAAGCTAAATCATCATACAAACTTTCAACCACTATGGGCAAATGAAAATTTATCAAAAGGTAATAGATATATTGGATAAAAATTTATATATATATCTACATGAATTACAATTTTATAGATTTTTATATTTGTTATCCTGGACATCCAATGTTTCGTGAGTTAGAACTTATCGAAGATGATGTCATTAGAGTTATTATACAAAAATATGAAATGATCATATTTACTAATAAAGGAGAAGTTCTATCAGAACCAAACTTAGGAGCAAATCTAACAGAGCTATTATATGAAACAAGACTATCATCAGAAGCGATAGAAGGTGAGATAATGGCTCAGATAGCAGATTATATACCTGAAGTTGATTCTGTGCCTTATCAGCTCTCTGTTGAGTTTTTTGAAGATCCTGAAAGATACCAAGAGTATATGGTCATCAACTTTGAAGTAGCTGACTATCAAATTTATGCAACTGTATCATAATGTTACTATTAGAGTTTAATAATAAAGATAAAGATTATATTAAGTTACATTCTAATGACTTTACAATAGCTTTAGAATTTGAGCTTGAAACTGATGACATGGAAAGTAGCGATGATTCAGTTTCTCCTGCAAAATTTATTGAAATCGCAAAGGGTAATGCTTATCAGTATATTAAAGATGAAGGTAAGTCAAACAAGAATATGTTTTATCTTGTAGATGAAATAATTGATACTTTAGATTTTGAAGATGTTGATGAAAATATTGATCTATTTGAGGAATATTTAGATGAATATCCAACTGGCTTTGCTAATAAACTTATACAAGTTTTACAAGCAGATTATATGACTTATATGATCTCAGATAATATCGATTACTTAATTGAAAACTTTAAGATAAATCTTCCTAACTTTTACAAAAAATGGAACTCTGAAATAAAATTTGAGTTAGACAATACATTAAAAAGAGGTATTGAATTCTCTATGAATACTTACTTAGTTGGTATAGAAGATACTATCGAACTAATTGAAGATTTCTACAAAGATTACAATAATCAAAAATATTGGTTTATGAATGAAAGAACTGGTATTCATATCAATATTGGATTCACAAAGAAAGTAGATTGGAATATAATTAAAGGAATCTTAATGATTTCAGACTATGGTGAAACTGCTTTCACATTTAAGAATATGAAATGGAGACAAAAGTCATTTTATACAAAATCAATACTACCAGTACTTAAAAAAGAGTTAGACTCAAGCAAAATAATGAAAGCAACCAGCTTCTCTGATATAAAATCTACTGAAGATGAATTAAGCAACTATGTATTGAAACTAATGAATGAGTTTGGGTATAAAAATTTTGGATTCAATGTAACCAGAATTAGTGGATATAATTATGTAGAGTTTAGATATCCGGGTGGTGATATACCAAAAGATGTTTTGATAGATAAACTTTACTATTTTTGCTATGTTGCTACTTTAATGACTGATAAAAACTTTAAGAGAAGAGAATACTTGAAAAAACTTTATAAGTTTATATCAGATACAGCTACTTTATAGGACAGTGATTAGCACTGTATATAAACTTGAAGTTTCTTTTAACATTTACACCAAATACTTTAGCAGCGGTTTCAACATCTAAGAAACATTCTGAATCAGAACCACCAACCATTGTAACTTCTTTACCTCTTAGTCTTTGGAATAAATCATAAAGCTTTTTTGGTAAATGATACCATTTATGATTATTACCAATATAGATAATGTAAGTTCCTTCTTTTGTTTCAAAGAAGTCACCTCTTTTTAATTGATTAATTTCTTCTTTAGATTTTGCGTCTTGATAAACTTCTTTTGATAGAATTTTTTTATAGAAATCAACATCTACATCATAATTATATCTTTTTTCTATTAAGTCTTTTTGATTAGGAAATCTATATAAATCATTATGTACTGGAATATCAGGATTGTCATCATATAAGTAATCTTTATCTACATTTTTACCATCCACGTGGTTATCCCATATTTGATAAACTTCTGAGAACTGTTTACAATACTTATTTAATTCATTTAAGTACATAACAGTAAAAAACTTTTTGAATGATTTTTGTACGTCAACTATTATTAAAGTTGAACCGAAAGTATTGTATTCTCTAATATATCTCATATTACTATATATAAAAAAATCTTATCAAAAAGATAAGATTTTCTATTTTATTCTTCATCAAACTCTCTTGTTGCTAAAGATTGTTTTTTTCTTAAAATATTAATTAAATAATTAATGTTGTTATTAATATTACCATAGTAGTCACGCTTCTCTTTTAATCTTACCCAAATATAATTAGGTTCATTATAAGAGCTTTGTGGTCTCATTCTATCAAAGAATCCATCAAGAGTTCTTAAGCCAACACGCTCTGATCTAAGTAAATCAAAAACCATTGATAATTCTTGATATAATAACTCAACATCTTCTAAATTTCTTACTTCAAAGATACTAATATAGCTATTAATCTCTTTAGAAAGTCTATCAATATTACTTAAAACCTTAAGAGCTTTAGTTTTAAGTTCTTCATCATCTTCACTATTAATATACTCTCTAACTCTATCTAATCTATCAATATAGAAGGTTCTAGCACTACTTGCAATCTTTAGTCCCTCAGAAATTTCATAGTTAACTCTTTCTATACTATTTTTGAAATCATAGCTAACCATAACTTCTTCTAAATTATTAGCTCTTTCTCCCTTCTTATACATTTTTATCACCTTAAACAAATAAGAAGATATTGTATTAAGTCTATCAATAGCAGCACTTGTATTATAATTTAATCGATAAGCAGCAAAATCACCACAAATAAGTTTAGTAGATAATTTTGTCAAATTAGATATATCGGATATATTTTGAATCTTCATTCTATCCGCTATTAACTTCATATATCTTTCGATATTTGCTTTCTTAATATCTACATCTTTCATAAAAGCTAAAGTATCTTTCTTAGCTTCTGTTCTTTCATCTTTTATATCACCTTTTAACTTATAGCTATTACTATTCACTAAACTAATAAACTTAGCATAATCAAAAATAATAGCAAAATTAGCATCTTTAACAGAAGATAAAATAGATGATGGCATAGTAACAAATCTATCAAAGTCAAATCTTGTATTATATCCAAGAGGATCTTTTCTTCTTCTTGTAGCACCAGCTTTAGGTTTTAATAAACTAATATTTGCTACCTTTGAGTGACTCATCTGCCAATATCCACTAGCTATTGAACCCCAACCATAAGTATCTCTAGGATAATTATTATAATAACTTGCAGTATTTTGTAAAGCAAAAGTTTTTTGTCCTGCCCAAGTGGAAACCTTCATAACATAACTAACAATTTGTGACCATGTTCTATTATTCCATCCATTAATTAAATCTACTGCAATAATATCACCTATATTTAAGCTACCTATTTGTGATTTAGGAATTCTTTTTACTACTTCATAATCATCAATATTAGGAGAAAATGCAACCGTAGCAGCACCAGCAGAAGAACCTGCATTATTCTGACGATAAACACCATCAACCGCAGTTGTTGCTATAAATTTACCATCTTTATCAAACCAAAATTTTAATAATCTTAAATTTGACTTTTGTTTTTTAATACCTGTACCATTACAAGCAGAACAATCAACATATCTAAATCCTTTACCCCAAGGTCTTTTAACTTTACCATCTTTACATCTCTCACCAGTAATAAACTCACCAACAGCATCACATGGAACATCAGCAACTGCTTCACCGTTATAGGATATAGCAGCATTATAAGGTAAATATCTAAAAAGATCATCAGATAATTTTGATTCAGGAACATCAAATGTTTTACATATACTTTTTATTTTATCTAAAAATATTTTTTTATCTTTAGACGATATATATCCTAATACTTTATTAACAATCGAAGCATCAAAAGCTTCAAATAATTTTATATATTTCAAATTTTTCATATTACTGGACCAACAATTTCAATTTTTATACCTTTTGATTTTAATGAACCAATTATAGGTTTACTTTCTTTAGTTACTAAGTCACCAGATATTACCATCTTTTTAAGATTTTTACTAACAGATAAATTAGCAAGATCTTGATAGCTATCTAATGTATAAATAACTTGTAGTTCTTCTAAATTTTCAAATATTGAGAAATCTAAAGAAGTAGTATTATCACAGCTAACAATTTGAAGCTTTTTAATATTTGGATTTATAGAGTTCATATCTTCTAAAATATTATTACCAAATTTACATTTATCAAATGCAATACTATCTGTCTTAATATTAGCAAAATTATTAAGAGTATTAATACTTAAATACTTAAATTTAATCCAATCCAAGTTTAAGTTTAGATTTAGTAAAGAATCTGGAATATCAGATGTTTCAACAATCAACTCTTTTATCTTAGCATTAGGATCAACGATATATCTTTGACCAGAAGTTAATTGACTTAGTGTAAGTGATTTAATATTTTTACCAATTCTTAAAACTCTCTCTAAGGAAAGCTTATCTTGATATGATGGGCTTAAATCATCATCACCAAAATCAACATCAGGTGAGAAATAGTATTTATCTCCTCTTTGTGCTGTAGAAACCATTCCTGTATATTTTGTAACTATTTCTTCAAAAACACTCTGCAATCTATCCTCATAAGCTCTATCAAAGTATAATTTAGTCTCTGCATTTACATCAAACTGCTTAATATTTCTAATAATCATCCTTGATAAAGGTAATTGATCTGAAATCTTTTCACCTTTCCAAAATATTGGAGTTTCAAATGTTAAGAAAGCAGGAATACTATTTGGATCAAACACATTAGATAATACTTGTCTTCTATAAGCACCAGTATATAAATGCTGACATGAAGCATAAAATTTAGAAATAGACATATTTAATATATCTTTAGGATTGTGATTTATCTTTAGATAAATGTCTCTGTTAAATATCTCAAAATCTAATTGATAATCGGTGTTTTTATTTGTAGAAGCAAAGTTTATAAATTGAGATATATTTCTATCATTAGAGAAGTTAGCTGTTACTTTATCACTTACTTTCCAACCTTCTATCTTTGCATCAACACATCTATCAACCAAATCATTATAATCACTAAGGAAAGAGTTGATATTGATCATATTATTACTAAAAGCTAAATCACCTTTTGCTTTAATTGTTCTAATCATATTACCATTCTCATCTCTTAAAGGACGATTATTCTCATCTTTTGCAATAATACTATCCGCCATTGTATCAGTAAGAGACAATTTTCTAAAAACTGGACCAAACATTGTAAAAATTTGATCTAACTTAGGTTGTCTAATATCAAAATCATTAAAAATTCTTTGATATTCATCTTTTGAGAAGTTGTCTTCTCTATACGCATCACTACTAATTGATTTATTAAGTACATTTCCAAATTGTTCTGGTAGATCTTGGAATAACTTAAATAGTTGATCCATATCACACTCAGCCCACTTACTTAAAACTTTATTCTTATCTTCCTCTGATAATTTCCAAACTCCTTGAACAATTTTATCAGTAGGTGTAACTTCTTCATAATCTAAATATTTTTCACCCCAATATTCTTTAACTTGCTTTGCTTGTATAGGAAGAATTAAATCCTTAATTTTAGCTTCGCTTAAAAATAAGTCACGTTTTTTTATCCATCTCATATTTTATTATTATATTTGTAGAGTTATATATTAATTTTTTTACATCAAAAATTATTTTTTTATATATTTATAAACATATAACTCATTTTTTAATATAGATTAAAACAAAAATCAATTATGCAAGAGATAAGAACAGTATTAACCGAAACCTTATTTACAAGTGTTTGTAAATTAGGCTACTTTACTCATGGAACTGGCTACACAAAGACTGATGTTTACTTCAACAAAAGTGACTTAAAGGTATTAGCATCCGGAGAAATTCTAACAAAAGTAGAAAATGAAATAGAATTCAAATTTGCTTTACAAGACATTGGAATTGATTTAATAAAAGGAATCATTAAAAGATCACCTTTATTTACAGATCTTTATTACGAACTATAAAATAATATAAAATGATTACAGCAATAATTTCGTTATCGGTTGCATTACTAGTAAGCATCGTACTTAACTATAAACTTTTTACTAATAATTTAGATTTGATAAACCAAAATAATGAACTTAGTAAAGCTAAAACAAAAGCAGAGTCTATTAAAAATGATTTAATTGCTATTGAACCAGGTGATAAAGTAATTTATCCAAACTATTCATTGATTTATGGTCAAGGAACTAAAGAGTCATATTCATTTAGCGGAACATATGAACTTGAAGTTGTAGAAGTCTCCGAAAAACAGCTTAAAGTTAAAGCCACTGGATTCACCACCGATGATAGAAAAATATCATCAGATCAACAAAGAATAAGTGGTGTAATTCAATTTATGCAAAATAAATGGGTAGATAGACAAATGGTTCAACTTATTGTTGATGATGCTCATAAAAGAAATGTTAAACTTAGAGAATTAGGAATTGAATAATATGTTTTACTTTGCTTCACTTTACTCGGATAAAGATCCAAGTGTTGTAATAAATAGATATGATTTAACTTGTAAAAAAGTTGCAGAATTAGTTGCAAACGGAATGGTAGTTATGTCACCAATAGTTTATGGACACACTCTATTAAACTATAAAGAAATGCCAGGAGACTGGGAGTTTTGGAAAAATTTTTGCGAAACATTCTTATACAAATGTGATGAAATGTTCGTCTATAAATTAGATGGATGGGATAAATCTACTGGTGTATTAGCCGAAATAGAATTAGCTAAATCATTAAATATGAAAATAACATATATAGAATAAAAAGTCGCTTTGAGCGACTTTTTTATTTTAAGTTTAATATCTTTATGTTAGATAAATCTAAATAAAATTCTTTCAAATTTTCATTCAATATAAGTTTTGAGTCTTTACTTCCAATAACTATCTTATCATCAAATAAATCACAAACATAAACATTAAAACATACTGTCTTACGAGTAAAGAAAAATCTTTCTAATATCTTTTGTGAAGTTATGATCCAAGTATTTTTTTGATCTAATTTTGATAATTCATTATAAATCAATCTATCATTATTACCAAATATTTTTCTAATACCCTTTGTATAATAACTTATATCATAGCTATTACAATCTAATAGGTGTAAATATAAAGAGTTGTTAAGCTCTTCAATTGAAGAGACCAACAACTCTTTTAAGTGATATATTTCTTGTTTATTATTTATAATTAGCTCACCATTAACCCTACTCTTTTCAATAATATCAAAAAAAGCTGGATTTTCTTTAACCCATATTACTTCATTAAAGTAATTTAACAGTAAATATTCTATCGAATCTGTGTCCATGTGTCTTTTTTTATATCTCTGTTTATTTTACTGCATAAAGGTTGTAAATTTGTATAATGTGTTAACTTTATAAGTTCTTCTTCTGTTTTTGCAGATGATAAAGGAATTATATGATCTATATCCCATCCATAATTAAAATCACCATTATACAAACCTTGGTTGTTCCAGTTCATCCAATTTTCAAACTTTGATTCTAAGTGATTTCTTAATTCAAATAGCGAACAACCTATCAACTCAATAGTTTTTGATCTTTTTTTAATACCTTTACTTAAAAAAGCATTTTTAATAGAACTTCTACTTAATATGAGTAATCTAAACAATAAGTCATTTTTATATCTATAATTTAAGTATTCTGTATGCTTTTTCATCATATAATCTTTATTAGTTAAATAATATTCTTTCTTTACAGTTGCTATTCTTTCTTTATTACTTAATTTATAATTTTTATTATATTCATATCTTTTATTATTGTAGCAACTCTTACATTCATTCTTTAATCCATCCTTATTTGTTGACTTATAGAATTTACTAAAATCTAGTTCTAAATTACATACATTACATACTTTCATAGAAACATTTTTATTTGTATATATAAAAATGTTTCTTGTCTCTAGTATATTCTTTTAACTAATTCAATTACATCAAGTGTTCCCTCTCTATGTAAAAACTCATATAATCTACTTTTAGGAAATTTAATATTACGCCATTTAGAAGCTGTTGGTCTATTTACGCAAAAATATTCCTCTAAGCTTTTGTTGTATTTCTTTTTTACAAAAAATTCTATGAAAAATATATCTATCATATTAAAATGTGCAATCGAAATAATCTAAAATAAAATCATTTCTTTCAATTATAAATAAAAGTTCTGATCTTTTCACTAATTGATATTCATAATGCCTACCAGTTTTAAACAAAGTTCTAATAAAAGGTATTTCATCAGAATAGTTAACTTCATTTTCATCAACCATCAAACAAAGAACTTTTTTATCATCCGCAGCATTATAACTTATGATTTCATGATCATAATCTTTATTTATATTTGCTTTACCATAACATACAAATTTTGTCTTAAGCTTCTCACTAGAAGGAGTATAAGTAATACAAATATCATCACCTATTTCAATATTATCACATTCATCTTTTAGGTAAAGTCTAATCCAAAAATAAATTTTTTGTTCTTCCACAACAGAAGATTTTGTTTTTTCTGAATCAGGAATTATATTAGGTAAATTATCAGTATCTATGTTTTTTATTTGCTCAACGATACTTTCCATATAATCCATAGATGTTATATTACTCATTCTATAAAATTATTTTTTATTTATATATATTTTTCCTCATTTGTTTCAACAAATCTTGGAATATCATGATTATCTAAATCATCATGCCCTAAGTCATCACCATAGGAAATATGTTTTTTATACTTCTCACAAAATAATTCAATTCTCTCAGGTAAAGTCAATTCTCTCATATCGCTATTTCTAATTCTGATTTTATTTTTTGTATACCACTAATATTAGAAATCTTAAAATCATTAACAGTTACGTCATAAAAACTTAAACCAGACTTTAATTCTAACTTTGGTTGTTTCTCTAAAGGTTCTCTTTCTAATAACTCTTTAGCGGCTTCAATATGTCTATCATAAATATGTAGATTCTGAACATAATGACAGAATTTACCAACCTTATATCCTAAGTCAGATGCGACCATCATTTGTAAAGCTACATATTGTATTTTATTGATATACCCAGCCATAATATAATCATTACTTCTTTGATTTAGAGTCATATCTAAAAACATCTTACCATCAACTTCTCTTACTGACCAAATAGTTTCGTAAGCACAAGGATATAAACCATTTGTTTGCTTCAGATCTGACTCTTGTAACATATTAATAATATGTCTTCTTGAAAAAGGATCTTCTCTTAAACTCACTAGAAGGTTGTCAAGTAAATTCCACTTTCTTATAGTCGCACCATATCTTTGACCAATTGTTCCATTACCAATATTCCAATCATCCCACCACATTATATTTCTTTTATGTGCTGTTTCTAAATTAGAGTCTTGATCTTGATATATCCATAAAATCTCATTGATTCCTGTTTTAATTGCAGTATTTCTTAGTGTAGTAATAGGAAATTCTCCTTTTGATAAATCATATTCCTCAAAAACTTGAGTTATAAATATGCTATTTGCATCTTGACCATCTTTATATTTAGGACGAGGATTTCTGTCCATCGTTCCCTCTTCCAATATTTTTCTTAGATTTTCTTTATAATATAAATCAGCTTTAATCATTATAAATTTTTATTTTTATTTATATGATTATAAAACAAGTTTGTTGAAATAAAAAAGAGGACTATTAGTCCTCTTTGAATTCTATAATTTCTTGCTGTTCAAATGGCATTCTTGGTTCATTTGAGATCAACTCGTGTCTTTTACAACATTCTAAGATATATTCAGAGTGTTCTAAATAATCTTTCTTAACTTTTATAGCAGAGTTTTCACTAACTTCAACCGCTTCTGGATACTTAACAACAGCGTGACCTAAAGTTAAGTGCATTCCATAGAATGGTTCTCTACTCAAGCCCATACTTTCTCTTATTATTTCTGCATCTTGGCAATAAACTCTTAACCACCAGTGCTCACCATTAGATCTCGGTTCAGTTTCAACATAAAAATCAATTTCCTTACCATTAAAGATTTTAGAAGCTTGCTCAAAAACTTCAAAATCCATTCTATCATTGACAAAGGTAACGTGAGTTCCTCTTAAGTTTTTATTTAATTCAAGGTTAAATCTTTTTTTCAAGAACCATGCATAGTATCTATCTATTTCACAGTCAGTTTTAATCATAGCAACTCTCTTCCAAGAAGCTTGACGTTCGTGCTTCTTAGTTTTATCCTGCGGACTAAATTCTAATATACCTCTTACTTTGAATACCATACGGCAAATATACAAAAATTATATATAAAAATAAAAACACATGACCAAAAAAGATTTATTAATTAAGAAAGAAAACTTTTTAATTGAATACTGCAAAAAGATGGGATGGAATCCTAACGAACTAACAAATAAACAAATGTTAGCAATCACAACTCATAAAGATTGGAAAAATCCTCAACAAGTTTAATATATATAATATAAATAAAAAATAATAATTTAGAATGAATAAATATTCTTTCACTTATATAATAGGTTATAGACATAACTTAGAACGATTTAATAATCTTAAAAGAGCATTAGATTGGGTAAACGGATTTAGCAATGTTGATGTAATTGTTATTGAGCAAGATAAGCACTCAAAAATATCACACTTAAATATTAAAGCAAGACATATATTTCTTAAATCAGATAAAGCTTATAATAAATCTTGGGCTTTTAATGTAGCTCTTAAATATGCTAAATCTGATGTAATTGTTTTCTCAGATGCAGATTTAGTTATGGAACCCAACCAATTTATAGAAGCAATTAAACAACTTGATAAATTCGAGATGGTAAATCCATATAAATCAGTGGTTGATTTACAACCACATGAATCTAATCAACCATTTGATCAAATTTTCAAAATAGATAGACCGGGTAGAGGCGAAACTGATCATCAAAAAGTTCCATTATGCGGTGGAATTTGTATTTTCAGAAAAGCAGCTATACACAAAATAGCTGGTTGGAATGAAGACTTTAAGGGTTGGGGTGCAGAAGATGACTTTATATCACATAAGGTTAAAAACTTTTTAACTTGGACCGAAATGCCTAACCGATGCTATCACTTGTATCATAGTAGAGTACAACCAGATATGAAACTTTATCAAAATAACTTACAGTTACTAAATAACTTATGTAATCTTAAAAAAGAAGATTTAGCAAAAACCATAAACATGAGTTTTCAAAAAATAGGAATGAAAAATTTATATGATACATTTTAATAGAGAGGAAGAATTCAAAGAGAAATTAAAAGATATATGTTGCTTTGATGAGAAAGCAATTGGTAGTAATGTTGCTAAGTTTCATTTTTTAGACGCAGTTGAAGAAAATAAAGCTGAAAACATAGCTATGAATAGAGAAATTACTATTGATGTTTTATTAGGAGAAGAAAAAGAAGAGAAATTAAATGATCGAGTTTTTATAAAAGATCAAGATGACTTTCCTACTATATCTATGAAGATATTTGAAAGTTCTATAAGTGGTAAAAAATTCATTTCGTATGAAGACTTATATAACGAGGTTTTAGATTTTTATATAAATCACACAGTAAATAGTAAACAAACTTTAACAGATGTTACAGTTTCAAGCTCAACTGATGTAAATCAACTCGAAAGAATGATTATGTCAAAAGTATTGATGGGTGGTAATTTAATTGCTATGAATGGTCGAGTAGGACCAGCAAATGTAGTTTTGATGAATCCAATTACTCAATACGAAAGATTCTATCTTTCTATTGAAAATAATAACTTTCTAAGTGGTATTAAAATAATTACAGATAATAAAATTGATAAAGATAAAGTAATTGTGTTAAGAACTGAAACACTTAAAACATCATCAACAGGTGTATATGTTATTAAATCAACAGATAATGATCAGTATTTCTTTAAGGAAACCAATAACTGGGATAAAAAAATACAATGGTTTTATATAAAATAAAAAAGTCGCAAATGCGACTTTTTTTATACTTTTGATAATACTCTAATTTTATCATATTTTACCAATAGTTTATACATTTTATCCCATTCGGTATCTAAATCAAAAACTATCTTTTCATTCCACTGACTATTATTAAAATATTCAATAATCATACCTTGTCTAAAATCTTCTTTCTTTTTTGGCATCCAATATTTCTTTGCTTCAACAAAAGAAAAAGATAAACCCATATATAAATATGAAATCTTCTCAGAATCTGTATTATACATATAAACTTCTAATAACTTCTCAGAACCATCTCTAAATATTTTCTTAGGAGATGTTTCACCTTTATATTTTATAATAGCACTTTCTACTTGAAAATAATTAAGTAGAAAAACAACATCTTTTCTTAAAGTATTATTATCAACATCACCCCAACCTAATGTAGAATCATTAAATTGCTCTTTGTAATAGGTTTGCAAAGGTAATACTTGATACTCTTTAGAGTAAAGATATGTTTGTATGCTATCAACATTATCATTAGATAGTATAACATATGATATATTTGGATTCTCTAAGTTCACAAAGTATATATTATTTTTCTAAGATGTAAAATATTTTTAATATTTCCTCTTTAGGAAGTTTTTTAACTTTTGAGAAATAATCAAGTGCTTCTTGAAAATCACTAGCAGAAGTTTTTATGATAACTTCCTTTGACTTAGTTGTTAAACAAAATTGTTTCATAATCTATATATTAAATTCTTTTTTTAATTCATTCTCAAAAATGATATTTACTTCCTCTCTATATATTTTAGGAACAACAATACTATCGTGTATTGTTATCATTTTTATTTCAGGATAGTAATTCATCACTTTACTTATTATCTTATTAAATACTAATGATGACTCTGCTCTTTGTAAATCATACGCAAGAACACGATAATCTCCATTTTCTTTTTTATACGTTTTTATAAAGTCATATATCGTAGGAAATAAAGACTTGAAATGCTTATCTGCCTTCGAGCTTGCAATATTTCTACCAAAGAGAACTTTATAAGTCATTTCTTTCACTAACTTTTTATTTGTCTCACCAATCATTGACATAAAATACTGATAAAAATTACCATCAATAGTTAGCTTCTTAAATAACTCAAACTCATCTTGATCTACATTACCAAAATTACTAATATTTATTAACTTTACCAAAAATAATGGCTGACTATTTGGTATATCTAACTCACAAGTTTCTAAACCATCAATTAATAAACAGTTTTTACGAATAAATGATTTTAATATAGTATAATTTGTATGCATTCTACCATATGAGTCAAAGTGATAAAATATATGACTATCATTTATACACTCAACAGAGTAAATATTTCTATTGTAAATATCAATATCCTCATTTTTAAGTAAGTCTAAAAAGAATATAGCTCTATCGTAGTCAATCTTAACATTAAATAAATCATTTACTAGTTTTTCTCGAACAGAAGGTTCAATTATAGATATATCTGAATCCTCAGATGTCATTTCAATAAACTTACCTTTATACTTTTTTAGTAAGACTTTATCATAGTTTCTATATCGATTTATTCTTTGTGTAAAAATCTTTTCATTTAATGAATATATTCTAGATGTTTTACCTTTTTTATAATTTGTATGCAATCGAATAATATTATTCTCAATAAGAAAGGAAATATAGTAGTTGTAAAGATAACCATACTTACTTTTAAGTATTGTTGCATTTAGTGCAAATTTATTTTCTTTTTTGAAATAATATTTAAGTAGTAAATTATGAACTATATCTACTAGATAATCTACTTTTAATTTTTGATTTGAGAACTCAATGTGTTTTCTTTTTACAAGATCATTTAAGCATTCAGGTAAAAAATGTAAAGAAAAAGACTTTTGTTTTATCTTTTTATTTATTCTATATTGGTTAATAGTTTTTGTTTCTATATACATAACTTTTATACTGAAAACTTAGATATTGTTTAGTAAATTATTGATAGTTTTTATTCTTTTTTCCTTGCGTATAGATACGATTAATTGTCGTTCAATATCACCAAATCCACTATGAAAACTTAAATCATTAACCATTTCAGTAGTCCATTTAGTTCTTAATTTTCTCACACCTGCTTTAATATCAATTGATTTGACATTTAAATCAATAGTATTTATATTCATATAATAAAATTATTTTGTAAATAAAAACCTACTATAATGTAGGTTTTTGTTGTTGTATTGGAAATTTTCCTCCTGCTTTCTTTTTCTTATTATCTTGCTTGACTCCTTTTTCAAACTCAGAGTAAACATCAGGATAAACCTCACCATCAGCATCCATATCATATTTAAGATCTAAGAAATCTGAGAAGTCAACAAGACCAGCTCTTGTAAGCTCAATTTCATGCATTCTGTTTAAGTATTTATCAATGTGATTTTGAATATCATCAACAAAATTATTAAATAACTTAACTGTATTATCGGTAAATATACCAATAGCTTTTTTTCTTTTTTTGTTAAATGATCCTAAAATAACCTTAAATATATACTCTAATTTATCGGACTCAGATAAATACTCTTTTGTTAGCTTATTTTTAATTAGTTCAGTATTTATTTTGAACTTTTCTTTATCAAAAAAATCAGGAACTATAAAATCAAAGTCTAAAAGGTCTGACTTAACTTCTCCTATATAAATATTAAATAACTTACAAATTAGATAGATATAAATCTCATCTTTAGTTTCTCCTTTTAATTTAATATCTTCTAAGTTAATAGACTGACAGAAATTTAAGAAATTAACCAAGATTAAAGTATAAATCTCAACAAACTCAGTATCATTTTCAGTACTAAGCCTATTATATAAAGGATTAAGAACTTCAAATGACAAATCATTTGACTTACATCTTATGATAAGCTTTTCAATATTTTTTTGAAATTCTTCATCCATTAAAAATGAACTATCAACTAATGGATTTAATATTTTGTAAAAGAAGAATGCAAATGACTTATCACCAAAAATATATTCTAAGTCTGCCTCACTTGTATTTAAGAAATACTTTATAGCTTCAATCATCTTATCTGTTAGCTTACCTTGATAAACCACAGGTAGATGATCTACATCAAATAATCTAGCGTATTCTACTAACTCATCTAAATTAAATTCATACTTACCAGACTTATTAATTGCAGTAAGAACTAAATTATTTTTAGGGACTTGGTTGTATCTTATGTTTGCTGGTTGCTCATCCGGAAAATATTCAAAGCAGAACCACCATTTTCTATTTAAAAGACTTTTAACTCTATAATCTAAATTATTAAAATAATTTAATGCTGGATTATAATAGTTCTGCATAGCTAAGTCTATTAAATTAATAGGATCATTAGATAGCGATTTCGTTTTTATTGTAAATTCTTTTCCATTCCAATTTACCCATATTTTACTACCTTGAATGTCCTCAAAGACCGTGATCTCATCATTAAAAATTTGATTCAATAAATCTTGGTCATTAATACCATTTAATGTTGTTAATTTACTCATTGTTTGATTTTTGTTTTTATCAATATATTGTATTAGTTATTATCTTGTAAATAAACAATAACTTTTTCTAAATTTTCTTTATTATAACCATCTAAAGGTGAACCACCTAATTTAAGATAGTCTTGATACATTTGATTATATTCATCAATTGTGTATATTCTACCACCTAATTCACTGTAAATAACATCTGTATCAAAAGCAGATATAGTTTTATTAAGTGTTTTAGTTTCACCATAAGCAGGACCAATTGGACCAACTAATTCTGTTCCTGAAACTTCTAATATAAAATCGTTGAATTTTTTAATCATTTTTATGTTCTATTTCTTCAAAGTATTCATCTTGCTCTTGAAGTGAATATCTTTTTAACTTATTATTATATATCAAATTATATAAGTACCTATCATATAATTTATGAGTTTCATCACCTTTCATATAAATAACACATGCTTCTTCTTGATGTTCGTTATCAATATCAATGATAGGTAGACCAATTAGACCATCTCTATCATGCAAATCACAAAAAATACTATATCCTTTTTGTAAAAGTGATTTAACATGTTCACAAGCAACATTCTTTGATAAATACATTAAATCTTTAGGTTCTTCATTATTAGATGTATATCTATATAAATCTAAAAATCTCTTTTCTTTATCAGATATTTGTTTATTCTTTGATAACTTATCAAGAATTCTATTTGCTTCTATTTCCTTCAAGGATTCACCAAGAAGATAGTATTTTATAACTTTCTTGATTCCCATATCAGCTACTTTTATTTTATTCATTATATATTAATTTTTTATTATAGTAAAAAAATAACAAATTGTTAAAAGCAGTTGATTTTTTTATATATAGATTATGGATCAACAACTACTAAATGCTCTTAATAATCTATCCAGTTCATTAGAAATGATTGCAGATGCTCTCCAGAAAAAAGGAGAAAGCAAAACTGCGACCACTAATGCTTTACAAAGTGGTGACTTCTCTAAACAACTTATAGAAATTAACACTAGCTTAAAGTCTATTAAAAAAGACACAGAAGAAATATTATCTAAACAAAATACAATCTTAGAGCTTCAAAGAAGTAAAAATAATGATAATATTGTTGGTGATGTTGGTGAAGATCCAAAGAAAGAAAGTCAGATAAAGAAAGGAGCCACAATGATATTGTTAATAGCGGCTGCTGTTTTAGCAATTGGATTAGCTTTTAAGATAGTAGGTGAAGTTGATTTTCTATCAGTTGTTTCATTAGGATTGGCAATTGTTATGGTCGCTGATGCTTTTTCCAAAATAGCTGAAAGTAAGATTACTGTAGATCAAGCAGTTATAGCAGGTAAAGTAATGGTAATTATGTCAATTGCTATAATGTTCTCCTCTTGGGCTTTAGCTCTTGTTTATCCTATTGGTTTTGGACAAGCTTTAACAGCGATACTTATTGCAGGTATGTTTACTGTTATATCATTCGGTATAAAAAAAATAATTAAAGGTCTAGGAGAACAAGATTTAGAAACACTAGCTAAATCAATAATGTTCTTACCTATATTACTTCCTGCTATTGCACTTGGTATTACTTTATCATCTTGGTTTTTGGCATTTGTTGAACCAATTTCAATATTTCAAGCATTTACCGCAATTCTTATTGCAGGTATGTTTACTGTTATATCCTTTGGTATAGCAAAAATATTAAGTGCGTTAGGTAAGGAAAATATAGCTACATTAGGTAAAAGTATTTTATTTCTACCAATATTACTTCCTGCTATTGCACTTGGTATTACTTTATCATCTTGGGTATTACAAATGATAATTCCTATTAGTTTAGGTCAAGCATTTACCGCAATTCTTATTGCAGGTATGTTTACCGTTATATCATTTGGTTTAGGAAAAATAATTAATGCATTAGGCAAAATAGAAAATCCTGCTAAAGCAATACAATCGGCCATATTGATGGTTACTATACTACCAGCAATGGCTCTTGCAATAGCTGTATCGTCTTTATTCTTAGCAGGAATAGTACCAATTTCATTTACACAATTCTTAACTGCTATTGCAATAGCTGCAGTATTTGTAGTACTTTCATTTGCGTTAAAGTTTATACTTCCAGTTGCAGATAAAATAAGTCTTAAGACTCTTGTAACTATACCATTATTATTTACAACTTTAGCAATAGCAATTTGGATGTCTTCTAATATATTATCACAAGTAGAACCAATTCCACTTGGTAAGTTGATTAATATTTTAATGTTTTCAGTTGTATTTGCTATATCAGCAGTTGTCTTAGGTGGAGCCGCTTGGTTACTAAATAAAATGGGTCTTGAGAATATAGCTATGGGTAGTATAGCTATAGTTGTAGTAGCAACGGCAATTATGATCTCATCTCTGATATTAAAAGAAGGTGAATATGATTTATATCCTTCATTAGACTGGGCAATTGGTGTAGGAGCATCAATAGTTGTATTTGGAGGAGCTGCATATTTATTAGGACTTGGAATGCTTTCTGGAATTGGGGCACTTGCACTAGCAGCAGGAGCTGTTGCAGTTGTAGTGGTTGCAGCTACTATTGTTGCAGCTTCATTTATATTAAGTAAAGGAACATACGGCAACTATCCTTCATTAGACTGGGCAACCGGAACTGGTTTAAGCTTAGCAACATTTGGTTTAGGAATGGCCGGTTTAGGAGCTTTAATACTTGGCTCTTTTGGTTTAGGAATGGTAGCTTTAGTTGCGGGAGCAGATGCTGTTTTAATGATTGCAGATACTATTGTTAAGGTTTCGTTTGTTCTTAAAAAAGGTTCTTATACAGGAGGACCAACAAAAGCTTGGGCAGAAGGAATATCATTAGCACTAGGCGCATTTGCACCAGTATATAAAATGTTAAGTACTGGTGGCATAATGAAAGTACTTTTTGGAAGTGGACCTACCCCAGAACAATTTTCGGATGGTATTATAACAGTATCTAAAGGAATTGTAGATGCCGCAAATTACTTCTCAAAAGCAAAAGTTGCATTTAAGGGAGGACCTTCAAAAGAATGGTCAGAAGGAGTAGGAACTGCAATCGCAGCTTTCTCACCGGTCTATGCAGCTCTTATGGATAATGGCTTCTTTGGATCAAATGTTTCTCCGGATGATATGAAGTCTGGAATATTAACTATATCAGATGGTATTATTGCAGCCGCTGACAAATTTGCAGAAAATAAAGCAACATTTGATGTAGCAAATGTTCCTGATTCAGAATGGGGTACAAGAGTATCATCTGCAATAAAAGCATTTGGTGGAGTATTTGATTATATGTCTAAAAATAGCGGTTGGTTCAAAGACGGTGATGAAGCTGCTGGAGAAATGGCGAATGGTATAGTACTAGTAGCAAATGCAATTGTCAGAGTTGCTAAAAGACTATCATCAGTCGGCGTAGCAGTTTGGAAAGCAGGTCCAGATGCTAACTGGTCAAAAAAATTAAGCAATAATATAAATGGATTTATTGACTTAAATAGAAGTGTTGAAAGTGTTACCTATGCAAGTTTATTAAAGACTAATATTATAGCTTATGCTATAATAAGAACTGCTAAAACATTATGGTCTGGTAGACAGTATTTTAATAATATGATACCAGAAGGCTATATGGATAATCTACAGACTAATATAATGAAATATCTCAATTTAACTAATTCAATAGTTGCACAAGGAAAAGGTGGTGCTATAAATGCATTAAAGAATCTTACTGGGATGGATCCGGTATCACAAACTGCAAAAGGTATGCTAAAAATAGCTGCAGCTTATGATAAATTAGCACAATCATTAGAAAAATTCGGAAACTCATTACAAATGATTGATGGAACTAAAGTTAATTTGATTAGAAGATTAACTGGTAATCTAGCAGTATTAGCAGCCATGGACTCAGATGCTTTAGATAGAATGATGCAAACACTTGAAGAAAGAGCTAGTGTATTTTCTAAATTTGTTGAAGTAGAAAAAGCGAGAACAAATAGACCTACCGTTGGAGAAACTAAAGGTAAAACTACTGCAGGTGCGGCTGGTGCAGGCAAAGGACCAGCTAAAATGAGCACGAATGAACAATTAGATAAAATTATTGAAATATTATCAAGAATTGATAATTCAACAAGCACAATAGATGAATATATTACAAGTGTAACCGATGGAAATATAAAACCAACAGAATTATCATCAAGTGGTAATACAAAGAGTGGAGGTGGAGGATTTTTTAATGGGTGGTTCAACTAATAAACTTAAATTAATATAATAGATATGAGTAATAGTATATCATTTTTCAAAAAAATAAGTCTTTTCAATTCTTATAAAAGAATTATTAAAAATAATAAGGTAGAATTATCAAATTATCTTAATCTAAGAATAGATAATGCAGATAGACTTTATACGGTATTAAATATACCAAAAGAACTAGTAGGTGAAGAGTATTCACTTAAAAAGTCTGATATTGATAGAATATCTGAAAATTATATAAAAGAATTTATAACTGAAACATCTAAGTTTTTAGTATCTAAAGGCTTGAATGAGCTTTATTCTATTTATGATATTAAAAAAGTGGATAAATATTCCTATTTAGTTGTAATAGGATTCTCTTTATTTAAGAGTAATGAGTTTTACAATAACCTTTACTATAAATTTACTCCGGCTTTAGTTGTATTAGGTATTATTGCTTATTTTTTACTAAAATAACAAAACTTTTATCCAGTATTTTTTTATAATATAAAAAATAAAATATAATATGGATAATTTTTACGAACTATCAGAAGATACAATTAACGACTTCTTTGAAATTTTCAATAAAAAATCATTTCCTACAAAAATCGATTTTCACTTTTTAGGAAATAAAAAACAAAAAGAACTAATTAAAATTAGTAAACTTGCAGATGACTATGCTTATAGTGTTAAAAAAGATCTAAAAGTTTCAATTAATGAAGACTTACTAAATGTTTTTGATGAAGAATCAATTACTATCTTAATTGAGCAAGAGATTGATAAAATTAATATGAATTTAGAAACAGGTAAGGTTAAATTAGTTAGAACTGACTTAAATACTTTCTCATCTTTAGTAAATAAATATGGAGTAGAAAAAGTAGCAAGAGCAAATGGTACACAGGAACTATATAACGAACAAAAAAGAGACAATGATGATGATTTTATCATATAACTTAAAAAATAAATAATATGAAATACTTAAACACAAAATATTACAACGCATTGAAGCTTAGATATGAAGCTCAAATGGCGGAAGCAGAAGCTAACTTAGATTTATATTTCACTAATGCTAATTTAGCAGCAATTGGAGAGCACTCAGACTTATTAGCAGAACATGATAGATGGATCGAAGCTTATGCTAATGCTAAAGATAAACTAGAATCACTAAAATCATTATATGAACAACATAATGTAGAAAGTGTATAAAAAAAATAAAATAAAAATATGTCAAACATTCAAACTAATACGCAAAAACCAGATGTAACATTCACCGATAAAGAAAATAATCTATATACTATTCTAAGCTATGACTTTGAAAATGGTCTTGATATTAAGATCAAAGAATTATCTGATTATATGACTAATAATACAGGTAGAGGTAAATCTGACGAAGAAAAAGATGAAATCTATGAAAAAGCTCAAATGATTTGGAATGAGTATATTGCTTTATTAAAAGCAACAAAATATAACTTAAATCTTGATAGAGCACAGTATAATTTCTTAACGGATTTAATTGTTAAAAAATTAGAGTATGATGTAAATACTGTATTTATTGCAGTTGAATTAACAAATCTTTTAGGAACAATGAAAGATATTAAATTTGCTAATGATACTGAGGTTAAAGAATTCAAAGTAGATGCAACAGAAATTACTTATATCTATCACCTAATTGCAACACATAAAGTAAAAGGATTAACTAAAGACTCTTATGTATTTGCAGATATTTTAAGAAGAATTGGTGAAATCAGCAAAGTATTTAACTACTATGATACAACTGGTAAAAATATGGCACAAGATGTTCAAGATTGGGTTGTTCTATTCGATGAATCAATCACATTAGAAGAAAGACCTGTTCTTGAAGTAGAAACAGAAGAAGCTAACTAAAAAATCCCTCTTATGAGGGATTTTTTTATGCTGTTATATAAACTATTGGTTGAAATGGACCAATTGGTTCAATATCTTGATATGGCTCTTGTAAATCCTTTAATCCTCTTATCTCATAATTCTTTTTATCACAATAAACAGAACCATAACCATTATCAGAAGTTACTTCAACAGTAATAAAAGGATCAATATTAGAATCAATAGTAAAATTGAAAGGTAATAAATTAGAACCTTGTCTGAATTCAGTAATTGTTTGAACCGGATCCCAATCGATTTCTTTCCAAAATGAAATATTAACCCAGTTAGTAGTATCATTTAATGGAGGTGTTGTTGATTGAGTAGCATTTAGAGCAGAATAATACTCTCTATTATATCCTATAATAGTAGCTGGCTCATATAATGTATTAGAAACCCATAAAGGAACATCCTCATATCTTCTTGGACTGTTTACTTTATTAATATCTTTTGTAGATTCATATAATTTTCCATAATAAGTAACTCTATCACCAATAGAATAAACCTTAAATGGAGCCCATTCTTTATATGTCTTATAAGTTCTTATCTTAACTATAAAATAATCAGGCAAAGATAAGCTAACACCATTATAAGGTTTTGGTGGCTCAACTAAACCATTTTTAGTTTTATCTGCACCAATATTTGGAATTATAGAATAGAAGTCTAAAACACAGTTATAAACAGTCGAACCACTGTTAACCGGCATAAGATAAGCTTCATCTAATTTGAATGAAATTGGTGTCATATTTTCATGTATATTGAAAACACTAACATCTAAAACTTTATGTTGTATTTGATTTATACCACTAAAATAAGCATTACCTGTAATGTCTTGTATCTTATGCGTTAAAGGTATAATATTTTTCTTTAACCAGTATTTTAATCCTTGTAACTTAATTATAACTTCATCTAAAGTATAGTTTAAGATATTATTTCCAGATTTATCAGTTATAAAGTAATTAAGATTAAATAAATTTGTTGTTTCAAAATTATCACTTGGTAGTAAATGCTTAATAAAATCATTCTCAGTCCATCCTTCAACAGAGTTATCAAATATATCCGGAATTTCAACCTTAAATAATTTAAGGAAATTAATTGAATCAGGATCAACATTTCTATAATACTCATTTAATTGCAAATCATTGAATCCAAAGAAATTAATCGCATTAATAATTGATTTATAAGATCCAATATAAGGATATATCAAATGCTTCATCATAAGCATCTCTTTACGCTTTCTATTAAGATAAATCCAATCAATACCACCTTCTTCAATATCATATTCTTTGAATATGAATACATCTTCCGGTGCAATTAATTTACCAACATTACCTAATTCAATCTTAAAACGAATATCTTCTTCCTCTGTTTGACCATAAGTAAAGAATCTACCGATTTCTTTATCGACTACTTTAATAGTAAAGTCTAAATAAAGTATATCTGTTTCTTTTGGATGATTAACCAATGTTTTCTCATATTCTAAAATATCAGTTTGTGTATTAAAGAAATCAACAATTAATGATTTTGGATGAACTTCTCGTATTTTTAATAAAGTACCATTATTATTTGATAAATATTGATTTCTTTGACTTGTATTATCTTTAATAAAAATAGCGATATGTTGACCGGCTTTTAATCCCTTATCAGAGAAATAATCACCAGATGTATTACTAATTTCAATTAAACCTCTTTTATCACCTTCTGGATCTAATGTACTTAAGGTAACATGACCCATTGTTCCCGAAATTAAAGTAAACTCAATCTCTTCTCTCTTATATAGCTGTAATATAGATCTTAATGCTCCTTCATTAGAAGAATTAAACCCAACAAATAGTTGTAAAGGTTCTACTTTAGTAGATACATCATTCAAATCATCTATATAACTCAATTCATACTCAATTGTATCAAATATTGTTTGCTGAAACTCAGACATAGAAACCTTACTAATATCATTATTAGGTTTATCATTTAATACAACTGTTGGCAAAGGTGTCTGACCAGTATATGAATAAGAACCTGTTGTTGTTCTACTTAATTGTTCTCCTGAGAAATCATATAAAAAGAATTGTGGTACATTATCTGAGAACCACTTAAAGTAATAAGTTATTTTACTTTCACCATTAAAATTCTCACGTGGTCTTCTAAAATAATCTCTTGTTTTTAACCAAATATCATCATAATTAACAAAGTTAGGGTCTAATGAACCATATAAACCATCATTAATAAGATTAGAACTTATTTGATTCTCAACAAGCTGATTATTTATTATTACTTTAATCTCAACTACTTTATTTGTAGATGGTTGTATAGCTAATATAGTTTTCTTATCAGGGTTATAAATAATCTTGGTTGTTGGTGCCATTAAGCTATGTAAGAAAACTAAATCACCAGTAGCAGAATCAATTGTAACAATAGAATTAGAGCTTTGAGAAGATATATAAGCAGCACCATCATAAGGACTAAGTGCGATATAACCATAGTTTGCTATAGCAGACTGATTTAATATTTGATCATCAATTGAATATCTTGTAAATTGACTAGATGAATCAGATATATTCATCTCACTTGTTAGCGGATTATAAATAATATCATTAAACGACTGAGATGTAAAAGTAGTAGTAGATAAAATACCATCATTTATTCTATAAAGATTTGATGAACCATAAACATATATAGATTCTTGCGCTGACTCATAAACAATAGTTGGAAGTAAACCAAGTACATTATAAACATCATCTTCTTGTCTTGTGCTACAATTAATCTTAATTACATAATCAGCGTCAGTAGTAACATACATACTATTCTCAAAGTCATTATAAGCAAACTTACCAGTATTACCATAAATGTTTGAAACTCTGAAATTATATGATGTAAAAGAGTTATATAAATAAATATCAACATAAAAAGCATTTACATAAGAAATATAAACATCTCCATTAACCGGACAAATTTGTAGATCAAAAGCATCATCCAATAAGTTAAACGAACTAATCAACAAATTAATCGCAGGATCTATAACCCAAACTTTATTCTCGGATAAGCAATATAAATAACAATTTATAGGATTAAACTCTATCTTAATAGGGTTAATATTACCAGATAGCTCAATATTAGTTATAAAATTCATAGTATATGAATCATAGACCGCTAAATCATCACCTAAAACATATATTGAATTAGAATATTGAAGATATTTAATATCAACAGCATTAGCTATAATATCATAATCATAAAGCTCATATGAATTAGGATAGAAATTTATATTAAACTGAGATGCACTGAATCCATATGCATCAAATTGACCCGAAGTACCAGTTGTGCCTATCGGTCCACAACCAGTTTGACCAAATCCTAAGTTAAATGCAATAGTGACAAACGGTGATTTATCACATATAAAATTATTAACATCCCAGAAAGGACCTTGATAACTTAAATTAAGAACATTAGGATCTAAAAATTCAATATTATATTCAACATTCATTAGAGGCCATTCTGTGTTATTTAGAGAAAATACCATTCCAGTTGCAAATCCTTCATTCTCAAAAGAGAATGATGATGTTGCAGAAAGTATGACTTCGTTAGAAGCAACTAAACAACCAAAATTACCCTTGATTTTATCAATTATTCTAAAGTCACTTAATTGTGGTAGATTTAATCTACCAGTAGTAATCTTATAGCTAAAATTATTATCTACTTGTTTTAAGCTTATTTTTAATACATTATTAATATTTTCAAAAATATAACCAAAATCTAGCAAATTAGTAGCATATAAATCACTCCAAGCTTGTATTGTAGCAGGTATATCAACTACCGAATATGTAGAAGTAGATAAACTTGATGTAACTGACTGAACAAAATAGTCATTACCATTTATATTTATGTTAAGTGATGGACCTAAGTCATCAAAAATAACTCTTGAGTGCTCGATAAAATAGTTTGCAGTTGTACCAACTAATACATCATTTATTACAATAGGAACATTAGGATATTCTGTTTTTATTATGATAGAATTAACAAATAATGATGTGGCAGGACCACCAGTCACATAAGTATAATCTAATTCAACATTAATACCTAATCTATAAAGTGTTAAATAATTTCTTGTTAACCAATTTCTTAATGTTCTATCAACTGTTCTTAACATATCAACATTAACACCGTTGTAAACCCAGGCGATCTGCTCATCATAAATCATTTTATTTATAATAACCTTTAGACCATACTCATCTAAGTCAGTAAAAACTACACTAAATTTATAGTTTTCTGAATAATCATAGTTAAACTCTCTTAATAACTGCTCATCAACTTCAATTAATCTTTCAAATGTTTTTGTTGACGTACCAATTAAGTAATTAGTATCAACATCAGTATGATAGAAATTAACAGTAACATATTTACTTGGGTATTTCGGATCAGCCTTTAGATAACCATTTTGATAATATAAATCAATATCAAAAACATCTAAATCTGATGCATATTTTTCAGCAGTGGAAGCTAATGTTACTTCTGCTGATTGAGTAAAACCATACTCATAATAATATCTATCTTTAGTTAAGTATATCTGTGCAAAAAGTAGTGACTCATCCGTTGTTGGTTCGTTTACTCCAATATAAGTTGGATGTGACCAATAATCAGGACTATTTATAGGTGTTATAAATCTAGTTAAGTCATCAGCATAACTATGTGTATAAGATTGAATACACTGATACAAAACTCCATTATATAAAACTTGCTCATCTAAATTATAAAACTTAATACTTGTATTAGATTGAAAGTTATAAATATCAGCAACTGTAAAAAAGTTTTGATTGAAAGATGAACCCACAACCTTAAACTCTTGACCAGATCTTAAAGTTCTTGGAAAATTAATATAATCAATTAAGTATATTTTACCAGAGTCATTTATATTAACACCACCATCATATAACTTAGGTAAATCAGTACCCAATAAAACTTCGATGATTAAATTAGAGTCAACAGGTAAACTTGCTTCATTTAGTATATACTCATAGTGTAAAACATCTGTTACCTCAGGTCCCTTTACCGTATAAATACCATCATTTTTATCTGAATGAACTACATTTAACTTTTTACCTTTATAAAGCTTATCATAAAAGTTAGGCTCATTCCAAATAGATAATTGATTAACATATTCACTATTGATATAATTATAAACACCAACAGCATTAATCCCAGATATTGTTTTACCTAAATAGAAATTGGTATCTAAATATTGTTGACTGTATGTAGATTCAAATGTAGCATTATCAACACCACTTATTATAAGAATTGCTCCTTTTTTTGTTCCAGTAACTACATAAGTTTGATCAGGATTGGTAAACTCTAACATAGAGTTATTAAACCTGATTAGAGTACCCACCGGAAATATAGATTCAAAATTATGACCATAAATCCATTTAGAGTAAAAGTTAGGATCATTATTAGCTGGTTCTAATCTATCTATTCTAAAAGATGATGTAGTAGCACCATAAAAATGAATACCATATTCATTAAATAGTTGAAATTTGTTTGTACCTAATTCACCAGGTGAATAAAAATTAAAACTTGGAACTTGTTCTAATGTATATAATGCGTAAGTCTTAAATGTATCTGTTGAGTTTTCATCAAAAAGTATATCTCCTTGAAATATTTCTAAATTTTCGTCATATTTGAAATTTAGACTATCCCCTTGTTTGTTAAAAAAATGTAAGTTTTTATGAGTTGACATTTAGTTTATCTGAGTTTTATTTATATATTAAAAAATAGGTTCCGCATATTTAATATATAATTAAAAATAATTTCAAAAATGAAATATTTAAAACTATTTGAATCATTTAATGGTATCATATCAGAAGATTTACAATATCATATAGATCATAAAATGTCTATTACTGAAAATGTATTCAGACCTGGATCTAATAAATACTTTGATTTGATCAAAGAAGCAAGACAGCTATTTGATAGTAATCAAATTGAGTTATCAGAATTGGATCAAGAATTGTTTGAATCCACTGATATAGGTCACTTTGCAGAATATGAAGGTCAAATAGTTCCTTTGGATTTACCAATGGAAACAATAATAGAGCTAAATGAAGCAGAATATCAAGGAAGAGAAGTTAAGCTAAATTATCCTATGAGAGGTGGTACTAAAAAGTATCATGTTTATGTTAAAAATCCTAAAACAGGTAAAGTTAAAAAAATTGCATTTGGTGATGTACACGGTGGCTTAACAGCTAAGGTAAGCGATCCTAAAGCAAGAAAAGCATTTGCTGCTAGACATAATTGCGATATGAAAAAAGATAAAACCAAAGCAGGTTATTGGGCTTGTAGAATAAATAAATATGGTCACTTATTTGGTGGTAAAACATATCCCGGCTATTGGTAAAAATAAATAATTATGAATATGATAAAATTATTTGAAGAATTTGTAAATATCTCAGACTTCTGTAATAAATTCAATAGAAGTAAAGGTTTTGGACGTATAAAATATTTAAGATTATTTGAAGAACTAAATTTTGGTCTAACTCCTATTAATTTTACTAAAAAGGTAGATAGTGATAGAGTAGAGTATTTTTTCAATTTTGAAGGATTTGATTGGCATGTTATATTTAATCACATTGGAAAATCCAATAAATGGACAAGAGACTATGATGTTGATTCAAAAAATTATAAATCATCTTTTGATTACTCATCAGGTTTTATACAAGTTGGAAAAAATGCACTAAAAATTATATCCATAATTAGTTATATAACAAAAAAATTTATAGAAGAATATTCACCAGAGTGTATAACTATTTGGCATATAAATATGAAAGGTGAAAAATGTTTAATATCAAATATGAATAAAAGATCTAAGATTAATTTTAATTTTTTAAGTAAAAATATTACAGGATATACATTTAATTATTACTCAGGAATTGGTTATAATAAAGAAAGTTCAAATTCAACATTTGCAGTGATATGTAAAAAAGGATTTGAAGAAAAATATTTAGATTTTTTCAATAATAGTAATAATCATAAAAAAATATACATAGAATGAAATATTTAAGATTCTTAAATGAAAGTATAACCGATTCTTATAGAGTAGAAAAAGAACCCAATAGAAATTCATTAACTTGGTACAATGGTGATAAAAGATGTGGGGTATTTGACTTTCTTAATAGAGAAAATGATACGGTGTATATAATTGGATATATGAAAGATGATAAATCTGTTGATGGTTATCAATTTATAAAACTAAGTATTGATTATTTATTTAATAATGGTATTAAAGCTATTATATCAAGTGGTAATAGATCAAAACAAGCAGCAATTGTTTGGCAGAGATTATCTAAAGAAAAAAAATATAATATTGAAACTATTAATCGTGATTTCACGGGTTATATACCTGATAGACATAGTGTGAAAATAATTACTCTAAAATAGCATGGGACTACCATTTAACGAACAAGTAATCTCAAAAAATACTTTCATTAGAGAGTTTAGTCAAGATACTGACTCCGGAGAGTATAGATGGCATAGAGATAGAGAAGATAGAATAATTGAATCTATTAATGATACAGATTGGTTAATTCAAATTGATAATGAACTACCAAAAAAGATAGAAGGTCAAATTTTTATACCGATGGGTGTTTATCATAGAGTTATAAAAGGAAATAATAATCTTAAAATAAAATTGACTAAAATCTTTCAATAGACTAAAAAATAATTAAATAAAAATGATAAAATGTACAATTTGTCCAGTAGTGTTTCAACACGCAAAAGAATATATCTTAGATATTAAAGAAATATTCACAAAAAAATTCATAACAGAAAGATACTATTTACACTTGTTTTTAAGTATGTTTTTAACAATAGGAGCAGTGTGGTTTCTAAGAGAATATGCTTACTTAGATGAGACACCTTATCTATTTCAAATGTTTATAGGTGGATTTGGTGCTTTTGTTGTAAACTTTGCTAGAGAATGGTATTATGCAGTAAAAGGAGCTCCATTTAGTATGACAGATATAAGAATGGGTTCTTATGGAGGTGTATTAGGAACTATAATCTTACTTTACTTCTCAGTATAGAAAAATAAAAAAAAAGAATAAGTTTACTTATTCTTTTTTGTTTCTATATCCCTCATTGTAAATATCTATCACTTGATCATACTCAGATAACAAACCATCCTTAAAGTTTTGATTATCATATTTTTGCTTAGAAATATATTCTTTTATATAATCAGCATAATCTAATTGTATAGATATATCAATACTTTCACCATCGATGGCTACTTCAACTTCCGAATCAACATCTACTTTCTCAACAATATCATCTAAATACTCAATAGATGAGAAACTATTACTTTCAAGTATAACTTCTAATTTTCTTCTTAGTTTTCGATTACTTACTAATAAACTATTTGATATAGATAAATCGATATAATCATTTGTTAGTTTTAGATTATCTAATTGCTCAATGTCATCTTCATTAGTAACTCTAAACTTCTTAAAAACAGGTGAAACTTTATTCTCAATAAATGTTTCTTCACCAGTATCAGTATCTAAAACAAAAATACCTTTTTGATCACCATAATCATTTCTATCCATTTGAAAGATAGAACCAACAAAATTAAAGTTTTGTTCACGCTGTACTATATGATAATGACCAGAATAAACCTTCTTAAAAAGGTTGAAATTTTCTATATCTATTTTATCGGAATTTTTATGACCAACTGATGTTAAGTGCATTTTTGCACCATTCAAATCAGAATGACAAAATAAATAAGTACAATCTTTATTATCATTTATAATACTTATTAATTCCTTTTTATTATCAATATATGGAATCATCAATATATCAATATTATTATAATTGATTTTAGTTGGTTTATCGTAAATGAATACATTGTCGATATGTTTGAAAGGTCTAACGGAGTTTATTTCACTAGTACTTTTCGAATAAAGATCATGGTTTCCTATAATTATATGAAAAGGTGCTATTCTACTAATCTCTTCAACAACATCTAAAGCAAAATTCATTAAGTTTATAGGAATAACATTACGATTATCAAATAAATCTCCCAAATGTACTATAATATCATTACATCCTACATTATTTTTTAATAAAGGTATTAAAAAATCTCTAAAATATTGTTTATGTACTTTAAACCATTTATCTGTGTTATTAGGAAAGCCTAACCCTATATGGGTATCTCCGATCATAAAAATTTTACTCATTGTGTATAAGGACACTATATAATTTTTATATATAGTTATATATATTATACTTAAAAAAATATAAATGTTTATGATAGAATATGATAAAAATTTTGTTTATTTTTTAGGATTTCTATGGTCTGACGGCTTTATTGAGAGAAATAGAATAGGAATAGAGATATTAAAGGATGATGCAGATACAATAGTAAATAACATAAAGGAAGTAAAATTTCTAAAAATATGCACTATAGATAGACATAGAAAAAATAGAAGACCTCAAAAGACAATATATTTCTGCAATACAAAGATATATGATTCATTTTTCTCTAAATACTACATAAGTAAGAGTACTAACTCACCAACACTATTATTAGAAATAATACCAGATAGTTTAAAACGATATTTTTACTTAGGTCTAATAGATGGAGACGGTTGTTTTTATTTTAATGAGAAGAATAGAATTAGGCAATTTTATATAACCTCATCGTTTGAGCAAGATTGGTCACACATGATTAACTTATTTGATAAAATAAACATAGGACAATATGAAATAAGAAAAGTTGAGAGTAAAAATGGTAATAAAAGTTCATTTATAAGAATAAAAAAATATGATGAGATAAAAAAATTATATAACTTTTTATATCCAAATAATTATGAAATTGGTCTTAAAAGAAAGTTTGATAAATGTAAATTAATATTAGATACCGGTGTTAAATATAATAGCAACAGATCAAAAATATCAATAGAGGAGTTAACCAACAAAATTGATTCCGGATTAAATATATTAGATATTTCAAAAATATTTGATTGTCATTGGAGAAAAATATATAATTTTTGCAAAAAAAATAATATTAAATATAAAAAAGGCTTCTTCAAAAGCATATAATAGAAAAAAATGACTTTTAGAAATAAATATATACTTAGAGAAATAAAAATTATTAATATATATTTTTATAAAAAATAATCTATATAATTATGCCCTTACCTCATTTTACTCAATTACAAGGCGTAGGTTCACCTGGAGGACCAGGTACATTACCTGATGAAGTTGTATATACTAACCTTTTTGAGATAACATTTATTTTACCTGTTATCTTACAAGCACAAGGTAGAGATCCAATTTTATTGCTACAAAACTCAACTAAGATTGATCTTAACTTAACAGAGTTTGACGTTGTAACTAAACAACAAAGATTCAAATACTCTACAAGAGAGTTTGTTACTACTCCAACTAAAACCTCTGGTGTATTATCAATTCCTTTCCAAGTGAATGTTAATCAACAAGGTTCTATGGAGAACTGGAATACTATGAAAGCATGGTATGACTTAGTATTCAACTCTCAAAATGGTGCTCTTCACTATAAAAGTGATATTATCGGTACTATTATTGTTAATCAACACGATAAAAAAGGTGTTGTTTTAAGAAGAGTTACTTTCCAAAACTGTCAAATTACTAAGTTACAAGGTTATACTATGGATTGGTCTCAAAACAATATTATAGAATCACTACAAGCTGATTTTGTTTATGACTACTTCATTGATGAATACATTGATAATCAATTTACAATTAATCCACCACTTGTTTCTGGATATTAATAATAAAAGCCACTTAAAAAGTGGCTTTTATTATTTTAGAACTTAGGAAAGTTCATATTACTTGTCATATTTTGAGCATTTTTCATCATTGAACTTGTATCTGGCATAGAAGCTCTTTGTGACTCTTCATCAGATTTTCTATGTTTTTCTTCTTCTTCCATAATCTCATTAACTAACTTAATGTTTTCTTCAAACATCCAAAATGGCCATAAATCCATAGCCATTTCTTGAGTATGAAAGTGCTTTTGTAGTTGAAGCTTATTCTTTAAGATATGCTTCAAAGGCATCATGAACAACGAAAATACCTGAGGCTCCGTTGGGAAATTGCATATCCGTGTGGACCTCCTCGCCACACGTACATTTTTTAGATAACTTTTGGATACCAAAAGTCATCTTATCAACAGCAGCATTTAAGAATTGGAAAGAAATATCATCCATATTTTGGAACTCATCTAATTTAGCTTTAATTCCATCATAAGTTATACTTGTTCTTCCATTTAACATAAATGGAATAATTTTCAAGAATGATAAGTTTGGGGATTTTTTCTCTGCATTTTCTTTAATGATATAATCAGTAAATGCTTTTTGTAAACCAATTGTAGGTGGTGTAATTTCATACTCTTTACCATTAACTGTTTTGAATACAAAAGAACCAGTAGATGGTGAGAAATATCTATCTAATTTAGGATCTATATCATGAAATCTAAAGTTTTCTCTTTTTAACTCAACTGCTAATTCTTGACCACAAGTACAGTTAGCAGTAACCGATAATGAGTTTCCTTGTTGGAATGTTAGTTCTCTAATTAAGAAAACTAAGTAAATTCTGTCTTGATCTTTTACATCTAAGTAAGAACCCATTCTTCCATCAGAATACTTGATACGAACACAAGACATTAACATATCATTCATTTTTTCTACTACATCATAGATATTTTTATCATCAACCATAGAATAAGCTTGAATTTCTCTAACTTGAGCTGGCCTAATCATAAACATAGTTCCCACCGGATAAAACTTCCCACAAGGAAAATCTTTAACATCAAATGATAAGTATTGTAAGTCAGTTGTTCTATTAGATTCAACAGCTTGTGGCTCTACTAAATCTGAAAATGAACTTGGCATATTTGTTTTTTTAGATGATTCTACATCACCTAAATGTCTTTTTAAGTAATCTTCTTCAGACATGTCATTTTTATTATTACTCATAAATAAGTTTTTATTTTTATATATTGAGATATTTATCCTCTCTATTATATAAATAAATAATAAAGTTGTTTTGTTATATAAAAATAAAAAATCCTTAGATTTCTCTAAGGATTTTAATAATTACATCCCAAATCTTTTTGTGCCAACATGTCTGCTACCATCTTTTCCAAAGAAATGTGATCCTATTTCACTAGAAATTTTACCAATCAGTGCCCCAAGTATCTTCTTCTTCATTAGTCCAATCTGAATAATAATCTAATCTTTCTAAACCTAAAAAATCAGCAATATAATTACAATCATCATCACTAATATATTCAGGTATATGTACAATAGATCCTTCTGAATCTTCTTCACATAACAAAGCATATTCTCTCAAAATAGAACAAATTCTATTATCATGATTACCTGCTTTAATTAAAGTTCCAATAAGCTTCATTAAAACTTTTCCATCACCAAAATCTTCTGATGGATGTGCATTTTCCCCTAATAATTCACTCTTATAAGAAAAAACAATTTTTTTTAATGCTTTTACTAACTCTGGGTTAACAGCACCAAAATTCTCAAATAATTTAATGTATTTCATAATTTTTATTTTTTTTTATAATGTATATATTAATAAAAAAAAAAACGGTTTTTTTGTTTTTAGTAAAAAGTAACATTATTTTTCTATTTCCATATCCATTTTTTATTACCAGCATTATATATTCTATAAAAACCCAATTCTAACATTATTTCTCTCTCCGATTTATTAACATCATAACCCATAGATACTAATTTTTGTTTCCTCCAATTAAATCTATATTCTCTAACACCATTTATAAGATACCAATATCCTGGGTTTGATTCGTGCTTATATGAAAATCCTAATTTTTGATATAAATCACCATTTGAAATTAAATTATCAGAGTAAGTTTGAATTTCAACCGGATTATATTTTAATATAAAATATTTTAATAATTTAGAAGACCCACCAGTTATTGTATGGTTTATTTTATTACAAAATCTTGTTAACTCATAAACACTTTCATTTTTTGATAATTTTCTATTCAATGGTAATCTAAGCTTAGAAAAAGTCATTAAACTTACTAATTCATTATTATGAAAAAGACCTATTCTAACAGAAGATTTAACATCACCTTGTAAGTGATTTTCTTCTAAAAATTTTTTAGATTGTAAGTATTTTACTTCTTTTATTTTTGTTTTTCTAGCTCCAATTTTTATAGATTTAGATAGTTTATTTAATATAAAAGATTTGCATATCTTATTTTTAATATTCCAATCATCTTCCCAAATTGTATATAGTTTTATATCATTATCTATTGCTAATTTATATTTTTTACAATGATAATTATCATCCTTAAATTTTTCAGAATGCCAAAAAACACCATTAAACTCAAAACCAATTTTCAAATCAGGTAAATAAACATCTATTTCATAAGGTTTTATTTTATTTCTATCATTTTGTATTATACAACCATCATAATTTTCTCTTATAAAATTAGATAATTCTATTTGAGTTATTGATGAATTATCAGAAATAGGGTAACATTTAGTACATATAGGTAAACCACCTCTTATTCTATAATAAAACTGATAAGTAACTATATCAAATTCATTATTACATTTTTTACACATAAATTTTAATAAAGTAGAAAAATCTTTACCAAATGATATAAATTCATATTCTGATTTATCAATTTTATCATTTATTCGTTCTTTATAACTCTCATAAAATACCTCTATGGTTTTTTTATGTATATCTTTATTCATCCAAGGATGCTCAACACCATATTTTTTAAGTGAAGTTTCTTTATATGATTGCTTATAATTACTAATCTTAAACTTCTCAATTCTTTTTGCTAAAAGTTCTTTAGATTTTGCAGGATTATCAACACCATAATTACTAATTAGTGTTAATTTAGATTTACTTTTCACATTCTCAGAACACATAGCAGAATTTCCACCATATTTTTTATTATTTGTATTTATAATCTTTTCTTTTATTTGATTAGATTCCGCAGGAGTTTTTGTTCCCCATTTTTCCAATGATTTTTGTTCTTTTATTTTTTTTATATCTGGATCTGATGATATACATTTATTAGAACAATATCTTAAATAACCAATTGTTGAATTTTTGAATTTTACTTTATTATCACAATTAGGATTTTTACAAATTGGCGAATTTGACATACCATTTAATACTAAAAAAACCTTCTCCTTAAATGGCATTTCTTCTTTAATTATAGAAATTATATAATCATATTCATCTTTATAATTATTTATTACATAAGATTCTTTTGACATTCTACCAGAAGGATCTGGATTTCTAAATATATCTAAATTCATAAAACATACCTTTTTACATATATATTAAAGACACCTATATTTGTTCATAAAAAAAGAGAGAATTAATTCTCTCTTTTTTAATTTATAATTAAATATTATGCATTAAGGAAACCACCTGCTGCAATAGCACCTGTTCTTAAAATAGTAATATTATTTACTATGATACCCATACCCTTAATTGGTTCTACATAAGTATCTAATACACCAATTTGGTTATCGATAATATCAGAAGTATTATTTTCATCATCCATTTTATTAAAGTAGTTAAATAAACCATTTTTATTTACGTAAGTCTCACAGATAACATCAGCTCTTAACTTAATTTCAGCTCTAACATCAGGAGTATTAAATCTCCATTGGTAATCAAGTAACATTGCTGCTAACTCTCTTTCTAACTCTACAAGAACTTCTCTTACGTGAATGAAAGATAAAGCTGATTTATAAAGTGTAAGTGCAGTATTCTCAGTTTCGATCACATAACCTCTATTACGTTTAAGAACAATAGGGTTCATTTGTGCACCATTTAAGAATTCAATATCTGTTGGATCAAACTCGTGTTCAACACCAGCAATATTTGTTACTCTACCGTTTACAACACCAGCTGCAATTGTCCAAGGTGTAACCGAACTAACATTAGAGATGTGTTTTCTCATAAATGTTGTAGCTACATATGATGCAGGCGGAACATCTAATGGTCTACCATTATCATTTACTGTAACATATGGAGTAAAATAACCAACTGTTGTTACACCAGGTCCATCACCAAATGAGTACAAGAAAGCTGGATTACTTTCAGGATCACCACCTTTAGCGATATACTCAGCTTGTAAAACACCCTCAGCATTTACGAAGCTTGGAGATGATGAGTTTTTGAATGATTTTAATGACGGCATATTAATGAAACCAAATACATTTAATCTCTCACCACAAATATCTACTAATTGTTGTTTTGATCTTTCTGTTAAACCTAAACCAAATGCATCAACTAAATATCTAAAGTCAAATGCTTCTTTGTTAATTAAAGCTTTGAATAAAGGTGTTCCTTTAGCTACTAAGTTTAAGATTTGATTTTGTTTAGCTTCTGTACCATCAGGCATAGACGCTTGTCTAATTCTAAATCCTTTAAGAGCAATACCTTTATAAGTAGTAGCATATTGATCTACTGTTGAATATCTTGTTGTTTGATAATCTAAACCACCATTATCATTAATATAAGCTACTTTCTTGATTTTAGCATCACAAGTAATTTCAGTTAATTCTGTATTACCAGCATATTGTCTTTTACTTAATACTCTAGTGTAATTTCTTTGGAACTCTTGTCCTAACTTCATTGCAATATCAGAGTTATCTGCTTCTAAGAAATCACCAACTTTAATTTCAGCATATCTTGAACCATTAACAAGAATCTTGTTTGGAACTTCTGTATAACCAGCAACTGTTTCAATTTCAACTGTTTGTCTTAAATTAGATAACTCAGATTGAACTTGAATATGATAGTTAGAAACAGGATCAATTCCATTTACAATAGATTGTAAAGTATTATCAGTCATAAATGAAACTTCTAATGCTCCATCAATATCAGTAAACATTTTTAGATAATAAGTACTATCGTCATTAACTCCCCACATCATAGTAACATTTTCAAGCTGCTCGTAAGTAACATTTTCAGTAACTTGATAAGCAATATAATTACTTCCAGTGAAACCTAAACTTGTAGCAAGTTGAGCTGGAGTTTGTGTTGGTATAATAGACTCTTCAATAGTAAGTGATACCATATTATTCACAGATGTTGGGAATTTAATGTTTTCTAAAACTTGTAAGTTTAATGAGTTAGCAGCATTTGCAGCACTTAAATTAGGTGTTTCAAAAACAACATAATTATATCCAGCATACGTGCTATTAACACCAGTCACTATATTAGTAGGACTTGGAGATGTCTCACCATTAACAAATGTAACATTAACAGTTTGTGCTTCACCATTATACAATATAGAAGTTGTTTGATTTGGTGACACAAAACTCTCATCAGTATATAATCTATTTACATAAAAATAATCTTTTGAGTTTATTAAACCACCTTCAAAGTTTTGATAGAATTCTGAATATTTAGCAACAACACCAGTTGTTGTAGTTGCTGGTAAATCATGAGTTCTTAAACCATTTGAACCTAATATGAACTCGTTATCAGTTGCATATAAAGTAAACTTACCAGAAGTTAAGTAACTTACATCAGCTAATCCTGTTTTTATAACAAAAGATTTGTTTTGTGATGCAGATGTAATAACTTCTGTAACAACCATTTCTGATAAACTTTTCTTAACTTTTTTACCATTACCATCTTCTGATACTATCAATGTAGCTCTATCTTTGAATGTTCCATTTATAATAGAAACAATAGAGTTAAACATTTTAATTTTTCTATATTGTTCATAGTTTTTAACATCAACAGATGCATCAGTACCCCAGAATACAACTTTAATATCACCAGTTGAATAACCAACTTGATTACTCATATCATAGATATAATAGTCATGTACTGTTGAGTTAGTACCATATCCGAAGTCACCAAATGTTCCTTGTGATAGGTAAACACCATCAACATAACCTGGATCAACTATATCATCCACAGTTGATGAACTCAAAGTGACTGAACTAAATGAAATACTAGTAAACACATTTGCATTTACATTTAGTTGAACATAACCCAACACTAAATCACTAGCATTAACAGTTGGTTTAACTCCTGGTGTATATGAGGAAACACTTGATATATCACCATTCGTACTTAAAAAAAACGTAGTAAAATAACTAGCAGTTGATGTGCTATAAGGATAATCAATTGATCTTAATGTTGTTGAATAAGTACCAGATGCAACCGCAACATACTCACCACCAATAACAGCAAACGCATCAACATCAGCATGATAACCTATTCTAACAAAAGATGAAGTACCAGATCCAGTAACACCTGTATTTTCCGATAAATTAACATTTAATATAGCACCTTCTGTAAACCAAGCAGTTCTATTAGCACCATTATAAACAATACCAGTTTGTTTAGGATCACCAAATGCGTGACCTTGTTGATCTTTATATGAATAAGTACCAAATAAAGCAACAACATTACCAGGTAAGTCTAACGGAGTAGCTACATAATCTACTGATTGTACGATAGTTTCTTTATAAGAAAGGAAATCAATTTCTCTTTTCTCAGAACCTACTAGTGTAGCACCAAGTAAATCAACTAAACCAGAGTAGAAATCTTTTTCAACTAAATCTGCATTAAATGCGCAGAAAACACCATGTTGATCTGTTCCTCTATTAATAACAGTTTCGATAAATATATTTTGACCTTCTAAATCTCTAAAATATGGAATTAATGAAAGACCTTCTGCATAAGCTAAAGTAGTAATATTTCTATCATTAGCAAAAGCTCTTAATTGAGTTTTGATCAAACCTTCTGCATTAAAGTATTGACCCCATCTGTTATCAACCGCTAAGTTTTTATAGTCAGTCCAATCACCTGCAATAACCACTACATCTACTAAATAATCGGATGCATAATCTTGTGGATTTAAGTAAGCAGGCATTTTCTCAATAGAACCATACCATTCTAATAATGTTCTATCAAAACCTGTTCTCTGTGATTTGATAACAAAAACAGTAACATATCTATCAGATAAGTTAGTAAAGCTAAAAGCTCTTTCTGAGTATCCTGTATTAGGTTTTGTTAAATTTATGAAAGATTCAGTGTCTCTTTTCCAGAAACCAGTCGTGTCAAAGAATCTTCTGTAAGGTCCTTCTCTTTTAATATCATTAAGATAATATGCAGAGGAAGAAAGTGATTTATACTCAATTACATCTAATGTGTCATCAGTAAGTAATAAGTTCATCGCAAAAACAGGAGATGTCTCAAGCATTTTTGAAACAGTTCTGTGGAAAAAAGAACCTTTTCTTTCTAAATTTCTATCTAGAGGTCCGAAAACAGCCTCTAAGTCATTGACACTAGTCAATCTGATTGGTGTATTAACAGGTCCTTTTTTGGAAACACCCATAACTAAGTTTGTAATACCCTCAACAGTTGGTGTTGTAAAAACTGACTTATCAATCTCTTCTATGAAGATACCAGGTCTTTTGTATTTTCCAATTTGAATTGCCATATTTAATTTTTTATTTTTATTTTAATGTATATATTAAAAGAAAAAAATGATATTTTTTCTATTTTTAGATTACATTAGATATTTTTTTAATATTATCGGACATTTCTTTTTCAATCTTGCCCATTTTATCGGTATGTTCTTTCAAACTTTGTCTATACTGATCACTTAATGTTTGTATATTCTTAGTTCTATCTAACATTCTTTTATTTACATCTGCTATTTTTTTATTAACTACATCTTTAACCGTTTGTTCTTTAGCATATCTTAATTCCTGCTGAAAATCATCCAATTTTATTTTATCATTTAGGTTATCTTTACCCATTTGTGTAACATCAGCATTTAGTTTTGCAACGTGAGTGTATTCAACCAAAAATGGATTTCTATCTTTACCATTCATAACATCAGTTTGCCCTAAAACTTTTTTTAACTCATCTTCAATTTTTTTAGGATCTTTAATTTCAGTATAAATTTTATCGATTAGTGGTTTTTTATTCTTATAGTCAGTTATATAAGTTTTCATGGTTTGCATTTTTTCTTTTGCAACCTTAACGTCAGCAGAATCCGAGCTTAAAACATCAAACTCAGCCTCTTCTAAAAATAATTTATAACTTTTTATATGATTCATTATACTTTCTTTATTTCAGGATTTTTTATATCTACTTTAGATTTAATACTAGGTATATTTTTACTTCTTAAAATATTATTCCATTTTGTTAAATCATCACCTTCTAATCTATAAAGCTTACCTGGTTCTTTCTCATAGACTAATCTATATAATCCAGTTAATTTTATTTTTTGATTTCTAAGACTAGACTCTTTTGCGATCTGAACATAGCCTAAATCAAGAGTGTTTCCTGCTAGAATATTTCTAATATCTTTAATACGAGTAAAGTACATATCACCTCTACTATTAGACAAATTATCCATTTCTCCTTTATCAATACTTCTCTTAGGACCAATAGAGGTAAGCATATCACTAAATAAACTAATCCCAGTATTAAACATTAAATTAAATTCGTTATCTCCAACATAGAAAGAATATTGACCTTTTCCAGTTTCTTTTCCATCTTTATCTAACTTATCAAAAGTAATGGTAAAAAAAGTATTAACATAGTTACCATCAGTATTCTCACTTTTAATCATCTTAAGATTAATGGCGTTATTATTAATTTGCTCTTCTATCTGAGCATTATCTTGTAATCCAGTACTATCTATTCTACCTTGTTGTTCTTTTGTAGTAGAACCATCACCAAAATATTCATCTAAAAATCTAGCAACAGAACCTCTACTATCAGATGATTTATATAATTTATCACCATCCATAACATCATTAATAAATTTACTAAATTGTCTACCTGCTTTTGGTCTAACTTTCCAGTCTTCTGAGTTATAAGGATTTGGATCCGGAACGGACGGTAATCTAAGACTAGCTTGATCTGTAAAGAAAACTTGATATTTTCTATTCTTTCTAATATTATTTACAGCTTCTTCCCACATATCAAATAGCTTATTATTTCTATAAGGACCTTTTCTACCAGTATCATCAGCAGAACCTAAAGGCGTATATTCTGATAAAGTATTAGTATCAACATTCTCTGTTCTCTTAGTAATTGTTTTAACTGTATAAAGCTTATAAGATTTTATGAATAGATTCATTATTTCTATAATAGGGTCCATAGACATAATAACTTCAGATTCATCTTTGCTTTTTTCTTCATATTCCTTTCTAGCTTTCTCTAAATCTTCCTTACTTAGTGTAAATTTTCTAACCTCAACACAAGTTTCGTTAAAGAAGTTTAATATTTTTTTAGAATCTCCTTCTAATGTAGTAACTTGCTCTAAAAACAAAGAATATGATAAAACACTCTCACTAATAGTACTTAGTTTGAACGATTTTATTTGCTTAATAGTATCTACAAATGACTTTAGATTAGCACCAAAGTCACCTAACCCACCATACATATTCTGACCATCAAACTGAATTGCTCTTTTAGAAAATCTTGCAATTTTCTCAGCAATAATAGCAAGTTTATTTTTATCAGAAAGAATATCAATACTTTCTTTATATAAAGCATCCCTTTCTTGTATTGTAGCTTTCTTATCACCAACTAAATATCTATTAATCTCAGTATATAAAGACTTTATAATATCTTTAGACTTTGTATTCTTTGAATTAGTTAAAATATCATTAATAAAATTATTATCAACTGATATTCCTTTTTCTTTAGCTGATATTAAAACCTCTATATCTTTTTTAAGCTTTGAAAAAGCTTGTGTTAAATGATCTTCTGTACCAGTAACATTATTTCTATCAATATTAGAACCTCCGACATTACCATATGAATTACTTCTGATAGGAGCTGCTGCTTCTTTTGTTAATTCTTTTAACTTAGCAGCAGGAATAACAACTGGTTTAGAATTAGGCTTATATGTTTTTGTAACCTTATCTCTATAAATAACAGTAACTTTCGGTTGTTCTGGTGTTCCAACATTTGTAGGATCTACTAACTTAACAACATCATCATCAAGCATATATTCTTTATCCTTAATTAATTCTGGTATTAATTTCGATTGTGTCGTAACACCTAAATTAACTTTTTTATAGTTTGCTAAAATAAGAGCTAAAGCTTGTAGATTTTTAACCATAATCCCATACTGAGAAACATCATCATTTGAATCATCTTCACCAGTTATAGATTCTTCACCATCCTTAAATTGATCCAAAAATTCTCTAAACTTCTTTAATTCCTCTAATAAAATATCCTTTTTATCAAAATCTGGCAAACTTTTTGTTTTTATTATTGCTTCATCTGTTAGTTTCTTTAATATAGATACAGGTTCACCAGATTCAACTGCTTTTATTAATTCAAAATAAAAAGATGCAACTTGAGCTTGCATAGCTATTGTTTGTGTTTCAGAACTAGTCTTAAATACGGTAGACTGTCCAACTAACTCTTCGAAAGCAGCATTTAATCTCTCTATAAGATTTTTTATTCTTGGAACTTTAGCTGCTATTCTAGCTTTTCTAATCATATGATTTATCAATCTACCCAATAAGGAATCATTCCAACCAACATCATTAGCAAAAGGACCAGCACCTGATTGTGCTTCATAAATAGACTCAATTTTATCTGTTTTTATATGTTGTCTTTGCGAAAGAAAGTCAGATCTTTTATCTAAATATCTCATTATTAAAAAAAATTTTTAGTATATATATAAAAATAATGATTATCATTTTTGTACAATTAAGAAAAATATACTACTTTTACAAAAAATAGAATTATGGCTTATAACGCAAAAGACATTATATGTATTAGTTTTCGTGTAAATGATTTACAACTATTTTCAATATCACTTGAATATGGTTTAGATTTTGGCATTCTTTATGGGATGAAAGATGTTACTGATTATTTATGGGTAGAGACTAAAACCGGAAGAGTGTTATTTTACGGAAACAAAGACATTATACTTGTACAAGGTAATGGAGTAAAAGGTTATACCTCCAAAGAACTAAAAATGCTTACAAAGATGGAACCAGTAAAACCAAAAAAGATTAAAAAAGATCTTTTAACTTGTGCTAAATACTTAAGATTTGTTAATGGATTTCCTACAATAAGATTGGAAAGCCTAGATAGATTCATAGAAAATAATATAGTAGTAGAGAATGACACTTTTTATATGAAAAATAATTTTCAAAATAAAATACAAAGTGAGACGCAAACTTTAGATACTTTAGATTTAGATAGTATATTAGATAAAATAAATGAGAGTGGTATTAATTCACTAACAAAAGAAGAAAAAGAATTTTTAGATAAATTAGCAGAGTAATTAACTCTGCTTTTTTTATATATACTATATGAAAATTATAAAAGCATTCGAGAAATTCTCCGGTAAAATTAAGGAAGATCAAGATCTTGATACTCAAGATGTTCTAGATCTAGCTAATTTACTTTTAGAGTTAAAACCTCAATTATCAGATGATTTCCCAGATTTAGAAATGTCTAAACTTATCAAAAATAATGTTAGATATAAATCAGATGATGATGTTTATAACATAAATGTTATTTTTAATGAAAGTGATGTTTATAAAGATGAAGAGGATATCAATAGAGGTAAATATAAAACTATTTATAAAGTTAAAATTACAAGACAAGATGGTGAATCAATAAAAATATCCGAAGTAAAAGACTTTATAAGTTTAATTATACAGTTAATTGAGAAAACTTATGATGATGTTGAGCATCTAATTAAATTTACAGAAGATAAAGAAATAACTAAAATAAAATTAGAAGATTTTGAAGAGTTAAAAGATAGTAAAAAAGTTGATAGCATTTACTTTATAATAAAAATTATGTAAAAAACCGAGCATTAAACTCAGTTTTTATTTTTTTTGAAAAAATTTAACATAAAAAATCCGTTTTTTTACTTAATTTTTTAAGATACTTAAAATTATTATACAAAGCTAAAAAATATATATAACTGTAAAATAAATTACAAAATGGGAATAAAAGAATTAAAGTATAACAATAAGTCTTTAACTACTAAATCTGAAATCTTAAAAGTTTTGAAAGATAATAAACTATTCTGGTTAATCGACTCAGAAATAGAGTCAGCTATTATAGAAATCAAACATAACACATTAATTTGGCACGAAGGAATATTTAAGTATGGTAATTGGCATTACGGTATATTTAAGAACGGTGGGTTCTATGGAAACTGGGAAAATGGTATTTGGGAAAATGGAACCTTCAAGGGGAAATGGAAGAGCGGTTTGAATAAACCAATCTAAATAAAAATAATCAAAGAACAATGAGAAAGAAAAAAACTTTACTAGAAAGAATCGGAACTAAAGTAATTTATAATGATAATAAAATAAAAATTAGTAGGGAGGGAAACGAATGGTTCTTTGAAATTGGTAAGGAATTAACAACAGATTTAGCAGAAGCGGTTTCTATTTTAATAAGAAAATATGATAAAACAAATCCAATTTGGAATATAGAGTTAAGAGAAATTGATATTGATAGCATAACACCAGAAAAAAGCTTATACTGGCTAACAGGTGGTGATGCTGAATGGAAGTCTTTAGAACATTATAACACACCTTGGTGTGACTGTTACTTAGATTTTCAAGAAGAATTTGGTTTCTTAATAGTAAATATTATAAAAAGAGCTAAAAACTTAGATGATATAAGAAAATACTTTTTAGAATATCTAAATTTACCAACACTATATGAGTTTGCACTTAGTAAAAATTTAGTAAGATAAAAATAAAATAAAACCACACTAAGTGGTTTTATTTTTTTATATATACTATATGGAAGAATTAAAATCAGTTTGTACTAATGTATGGTGTAAAGCAACATTTGTATATAAAGAAGAAAATATGGTTGATGGATTACCACCCAAAATGTGTCCTAAATGCTTTAGAGATGCTCCACAAGTTACTTGGACAGATAAAAAATATGAAAATGAAGACTCATATCAAGGTTCTCCAGTAATGTTCTCATATAAAATAAAAAAATGGTATTAAAATGAATGCTCACTTTTTTGACTTAAATACTTTAATTACAATAAATAGTAAAGTTTGGATTGTAGAAAATACTAATCCAAATACGCCATTATTAAGAATCTCAAAACATGAGTTTAATTTAATTAAGAAAGGTGTTTATAAAAACTTTAATATTAAGATTAAATTATCAGGTAACGATTACTGGATTAGTGAAGAAATTTATAATAATCTAAAGGTATCTTGTAAAAATAAAAAAGCTAATATTGCGGATTTAGCATTTTCTATGCAAGAGTTTATGAATCCAGAAATAATAGAAAAAGGTGACTATCAAATACATATTGAAAATATTAGACACTTAAAAAATACACAAGATGATATTTTTATTATTTGTTCAAAGAATAGTAAAAAAGCTTATGAACCAATAATTGAAAAACTTGAAGATAAGATAAAAGAACTTGGTCTTTCTATAAAGAAATATTTCTTTATTTCTGAAACATTCTATAATAAAGATAAAGCAGAGATTGTAAATGCTAAAACAAAATTACTTCTTCAGTTTTTAATTGGTCTAAAGATAGAAGATAATAAGTTTATTAATGAAGAAGTAGAAAGATATGACGGAGTTACTTTATATGAAGATGATGCTAATACAGTTAAAATGCTAATGAATGCAAACGATACTCTTCACTTCTTAGTAAATAATACCGAAGAAGCACTTAAAGAACAAATAAGAACCACAATAAAAGATAAAGAGTGTGAAATTATTATAAAACAAGTAACATTCAATAAAGCAAACATATTCATTGATTCTAAAGTTGAACTTCAATGGAGAAATATTGTTAGAAAATTTGAAAGCTTCCATTATGATTTATTTAAGAAATTTTAACGAAAATACAGAAACTGAAAAAGATCTTCAATCATTATTTAGTGATTTACTCGCTAGCTTAATAGACGAAGATTTTAACATAGATGTTAATAGCTGGGGAACATCAGAAGCTAAGATAAAGGCTAAATCAATAAATAACATTACTAGCAATATCTATAAGTTAAAAATAACTAAAGGTAATAAAAGTATATTTTCAGGCAGAACTGAAGTATTTGACTGGTTTGATATAAGAGATAACTTTATACCATTTATATCATTCATGAATAATGAATATACTATACTTGATATTTTTTTGTGAAACTCCTTCCAATACAGTAGGATATCAATCCAGAACAAACAGAATAAATATAGATATGGACTCTGAAAATATAATAAGTGACAATTTGATAAACTATAAATTAATTGACATAAATATTATTTTTCAAGTTTCTCTATAATTCTCTTAATCTTCTTAATTCTAAGTATTTTCTTGAACTTAGGACTCCAATTAAATCCCTGTGGATTGGGATAATGCGGTAGTGGCATATTATTTCTCGTCTTTTTTAACCATAGCGTTCTTAATTAAATCATTAAGCTTTCTATTATCCATAACCATTCCATCATTACTTTCTTCTGAATTTTGTTGTTCTTCTGCTTTCTTAACTTCTGGATTCTCAATTTCATTATAACCTAAGTCTTTTCTTAAAGTCTTATAAAACTTTTCAAGTTCAGTTCTTTGTGTTAAAAGGAATTTACTATTCTCTCTAATCTGACCAATTGTTTGATTGACAACCTCGTGCATTCTAGCAGCATTATCACCATTATCAACTTGTTTTAATTGTGATAAAAAGTTTTTTCTAGTCATTTTAGCTAAAAAAAGCGCTTCTGCATAAACAGTAGCATCTTCACGCATTTTATTTTTTATATAATTGTGATCTTTAAGTTTAGGTATATCACTTAAATATAAATCAACTAACGACTCCAATACACCCATTGATTGTTGCATCGAAACAGTTAAATCAGCATCGTAATCATAAAGCTCAATTTCACCTAAATCAGGTAAATCCTCAGGTCTTGCTAAGTGCTTTGATATATCAAATTCAGAGTTTTCTGATTGTATTTGATCGAACTCATCTTGTAATCTAATTCTTTCTTGTTCTTGTTTTGACATATGTAGATGGTTTTTTACAATATATATAAAAAAATAAATACTCCTATGGCTAAACAAGAACAAGAAAGACAAATGGTCTTTACTACTAGACTTGTTGATGAAGCAACCGATAAGATCAATGACGGTATAGTTATTAAGAGGTTTCAGAACCCTTGGTTAAAGTCCGAAGTAGGTTTGAGAAGAGCTGGTGTTTCTTTTAGAATGTCACCAGAAGAACAAGAAGAATATATAAAATGTGCCTTAAACGTAGATTACTTCACAGAAAAGTACTGTAAGGTAAAAACAGAAGATGGTTCAATTGATCATATACAACTAAGAGATTATCAAGAAGAAATACTAGAAAACTTTGTAAAAAATAGATTTAATATCTTAATGGCGAGTAGGCAAGTTGGAAAATGTTTTTCATTTAATTCAATATGTAGTATAGAAAAAAATGGAATTCAAATTGATTTCAGAGTAGGTAAACTATATTATTATATATTAAAACAAGAAAGAAAACTTTCTTTATTAGAAAAAGTCAAAATAAAGTTATATGATATTTTATTTTATTTAGAAAACATTAACCAACCTGAAAGGAAGCCATAAATATTTAATATATAAATAAAAAATAAATTATGGAAATAAAAGATACAACTGATAGTATAACTTGTAGGATATGTGGTGAGCAATGTAAAAGAATTTATGGCAGACATCTAAAATTTAGTCACAATAATATGACAACAGATGAATATAAAAAACTATATCCAAATGCACCAATAATGACATCATCAGATAAAGAAAAAACTGCTAAAAATTCAGGAAAACATATGAAAACAGAAAAATACAAGAACTTGTTTTCAGAAAAGATAAAAGGAGAAAAAAATCCTAATCATAAAAATAACACTACTGAAATAGAAAGAAAAAGTAGAAGTCCCTTTTCTAAAGATTTTATTAATTATAAAGAAATTGAAAATACAAAAGAACATATAAGTTCTTTTGTAAAAGATATAATTAAAGATAGGGTTTCTAATACAACATTAAAATATTATCTAGATAAAGGATTTGATGAAGAAACTTCTAAGAAAATGCTTAGCGAAAGACAATCAACATTTACTCTTGAGAAATGTATTAAAAAATATGGTGAAGTTGATGGATACAAAAGATGGATGGATAGACAAGAAAAATGGTTAAATAATTACCAAAAGGTAAACTACAGCAAAATAAGTCAAGAATTGTTTATTAACATTTATAAAGAACTATTAAATATTGGGTTTACGGATAAGGTATATTTTGCGAAACTTGATAATGATAATAATATACATGATAGCAAAAAAAACTACGAATATAGACTAAAACTGAATAAATCATATATATTACCGGACTTTTTCATTCCTAGCTTAGAACTAATTTTAGAATTTGATGGGACTTATTATCATAGAAATACAACAGAGAATAAAGAAAGAGAAAGAAGAAGAGATGAAAATATTAAAAAATCAGGTTACACTGTATTACATATTAGTGAAAAAGAATATATCAATAATAAAGAATTAACAATTCTTAAAACTGTTAATTTTATACTAAAAAAGAAACAATTAAAAAATGTTTAATATTAAAAAACTCTTAATATTTACAATTAAGAAGTTAATTTTTTTAATAGAAAAATATGAATATAGAGATATATCACTAAATGAGGATGATATATCTAAAAAGATATTAAATTCACTGTCCACAATGGACATGAAGGTTAAAACTGATACTGGTTATGAACAGGTATCAAATATACATATAACACAACCATATAGACATTATATAGTGAAAACCAAAGATTTTGAATTATCATGTGCGGATAATCATATACTATTTGATGAAAAATTCAATGAGATATTTACCAAAAATTTAACAATAGGTAACTTAATACAAACAGAAAATGGTATACAAGAAGTGATCTCTATACATAGAGATAGTTTTAAGTCTTCTATGTTTGACTTAACTGTGGATCATCAAAATCATAGATTTTTCACAAATGGTATTTTATCACACAATACTATCTCATCAGCAATATTCATGTTGCATACAATCTTATTTAACAATGATAAAAATATAATGATTGTGGCGAATAAAGGTGATACAGCAGTTGAGATTGTTGATAAAATTAAATCAATCTATACACTTTTACCTTTCTTCTTAAAACCAGGAATTAAAACTTGGAATCAAAAATCACTAACATTTGAGAATGGTTGTAGAATAAAAACATCAGCAAGATCTAAAACTCCTGCGATCGGTTTTACGATTGACGTACTTTATCTTGATGAGTTTGCTCACATTCCTTCAAATATTATTGAACCTTACTATACTGCTGCTTTTCCAACAGTATCAGCGGTACAAAACTCAAAAATTATTATTACTTCCACACCAAACGGTATGAACTTATTTCATAAGTTACTAACCGATGCAGAAAGACCAGATGGTGATCCACTTAAAAACAACTATAAACCAATGAGGGTTTATTGGCATCAAGTTCCTGGTCGTTTTGTTACTTACATAAGATTAAATGAACATAAATTATATGAATATGGCGTAACAAAAGAACATATATATGATTTAGTAAATGGTTACTTTGGTGATAAAACTAAATTAAAAATGGGATTTAATATGGATTTACAAAAAAATGTAATTTCTGTATTTAACAATGAACAATGTACTGACGAAGATGTAAAATCTTTATCATTCATAGACTCAAAAGGATTAGAAACACCAATTAGAGCTATTGCAGAGCTAACAACTTGGAAAGAAGAAGCTATTAAAGATATTGGTGGTGAAGATGCATTCAACCAAGAATATGGTTTGAGATTTATAAACTCAAGTAAATCATTACTAAGTGAAGCGATAATTGAAAACTTACTTAATAGTAAAAAGAATTATGTATTTGAAGAAATGCATGAGTTTGAAAGTAAATTAAGATTTAGTTATAAAGATTTAAGATGGGTAGATGATGATGATTTATTTATGCCTATCAATAGAAAAAATGAAAAATTTATACTTTCAGTCGATATATCAGAAGGTTTAGGACAAGATTACTCTATTATAAATATATTTAAGCTTGTCAAAAAGTCAACTGATCTAATTGAGCAACAAAAAATGAAATATAAGTCAATAACAGATTTCTTTAGGTTAGAGCAAGTTGGTTTATTTAGAAGTAACTTAGTATCAGTTAAACAGCTAGCTGAATTATTATATGTTTTAGCTTATGATTACTTAAATCCAGAAAATGTAAAGATTGTTTTAGAGTTAAATAACTATGGTAATACTCTTTTAGCAGAGATGCCACATGTTTTTGATGGGAATAATGATTATGGTTCTTCTATATTCTTTAGATATAAACATCGAGTTGATGCAACCGAAGAAAAAGTTGGTCTAAAAGTTGGGGATAATAAAAATATGATGGTTAAAGATTATCAAGATTTGATGATTTCTAAAGGATTTTCTATCAATAATGAAGAAACGATTAGAGAAATTACAACTTTTGTTAAACAAACAACGACATCTGGTAATACTAGATATGCTGCTGATGTTGGACATGACGACTGTGTTATGACAATTGTAAATGCTACATCAGTATTTAATAAGAATGACTTCAAAGAAATGTGTGAAGATTTATTGGATAAAGATTCAAACTTCAAAACATATGTAAATGAGTGTTTAAGAAGCTTAGAATACTCAGAAACAGTAGATTATAGTCAATTATTAAAAGTTAGAAGACAATATATAAACAAATCAAGAAACAATAACAATAGTTGGTTTGGTAAATAAATAAGCAAAAGATAATACAATTGATCCAAAAAGTATTACCATTTGTAGTTACGCATTGATTTAAAAGCTGATAATTTTAAATAATTTATCTGACAATCTTACTCGGAAAGGAACTTCAAAAGTTACTTTATCACCAACTTTTGCAATTGAATTTTCTTTTCCGTTGACAAACATTTTCTCCAAAATCAATTCTTGATTTCCTGTAGTTGGACCAGAAATTAATATTGTACGGAACTAGTAAAAAGTTAAAATTTATATTAAATTCTAAAGAATACTATACAACCCCAAGAAACTTTAATAGATATATTAGTTAGACTCCATGGTCGCACATAAACCAAGATTTCTTAACTTATCTAACATGTCACTTATAGTTTCATAATCTCCATATTTAACATCACATTTACCATTAAAATGAATTATATTAGCACATTGTTCAGCCTGAGTATAATCATGTTTACAAATTTTAACTAATGATTCAATAACATGTGAAAAAGTATTATAATCATCATTATGCAATATAAGACGATAAGGTTTAGAAAGAATACTTTGTACCTTTGATTTTGTTTTTGTTTTAGTTATAGTTGCCATTTTACTTAAAAACTTTTTTTGTTTTGTTTTTTACATCAATTATAGTAATTCTACAGTCAATTGTTTTAGCCCATTTTTCAAATTCAACTAAATGTTCGTAACGGTCGTCATACATAACGAATTCATCAACACCTAATTTTCTAATTAATTTCTCAAATAACCTACATTTGAATGTAAAAGTATCACCACCAGTATTCAAGTAAATAGCATCAAATGCTAAGTTTAATTTACTTAACAATGCCTCAACTTCTGGTCTTAATTTTTCAACACGACCAGTTGCACAAATAACATAGTTATCTGGATCAGAAACAGCTTTAAGATACTCTTCATAAACATAAGGATTTACTTTTGTATCAAAAATATCTAAATCTAAAGTTTCTGGCTTACTCCACCAACCACGGTGAGGCCAATCTTGACCAGTTTTTTCTTTCCATAAAGGTTTTCCCTCCTCAGGTTTCATAGTATGACACAGAGTATCATCTAAATCAAAACATATTAATTTCATTATATAATAATTTATTTGCAAATATATATAAAATATTTAATATATAAAATAAAAAAAGGCAATTTTATGAAATTAGAACATTATATTATAATAGCTCTTTTAGTAATAGTTTCTTTTTTTGGTCTAAAATGGTATTTGTCAGGAAATGATGAAGATAAAGAAAGACTAAAAGAGTTAGAACAAAAATATGAGAAACTAGAAGAAGAAAAAAATGCTATTGATGCAGACATTGCAAATTGGAAAACTAAATACCAACTAAAAGATGCTGAAGATAAGAAGAAATCAATAGAGGTTACTCAAGCTAAAAAAGAAGCCAGACTTGCTATCGAAAAGGCAAATAAGACTAAAGCTGAATTAGATAATCTAAAAGGTGGAATAACTAAAACAAGACAAGAGATTGAAGATTTTAAGAAAAATCCACCACAATTAACAGACGAGCAACTATTAGAATCCTTAAATAAAAAATTAAATTAGTTTATGAAAAATTTATTAACATTATTAACACTACTAATAAGTGTTACTTTATTTGCACAAGTAACTCCAGAAATAAAATATCCTAAATTTGAGATAGATTCATTAGGACAAAAAGTCGTCGTAATGACAATACCACAAGCTATGAAATTAAATAATAGTTCTGATCTTTTAGAAAAATTTGAAAAACTTTCTATTGAGATGAAAGAATATGAAACTCTTTGTGTAAAAGTAATTTCAGAAAAAGATGAAGCTATTGCTAAATTAAATATTACGGTGGGTAAATTAGAAGGACAATTAGTAATAAAAGATGGTAAAATTACAGACTTACAAGGTGAAATTTTATCTTGGATGCAAAGAAATCAAGTTCTCGAATCACAACTAGCTAATCAAAAAGAACAAATTGATATTAAAGATAAACAGATCGGTAAGATGAAAACTAAGATGTGGGTAGGTGGTTCTTTAGGAACACTGGCTATAGTTGGATTAGTTTTAATATCTGTTGGAATAATTCACTAAAAAGTGAAAAAAATGAGTTTTTAATATTAATATATAATAAAAAAATTAATCTTTAATGATGAAACACGTTAAAAAATTTGAATCTTTTCGTATTAAGAAAAATAGAGAAGAAATAATAAGAGAATCAGTATTACAAGTAAATGATATTTATAAAGTAAAAACTATGATTGATATTCCTCAATCTCTTATTAATGCTTATGTAAAAAAAGTAAAAGACACCACAGGTAAAAATTTACGTCAATTTTTTGGTGATGTAGATATTGCTGAGGAAATAATTAAATATGTAACACTTAACTTTGTTGATGTTGATAAAATTCCAGGTGGTGCAATAATGGGTGGTCAAACTCAAGCTCAAACTCAAGGACAAGGTCAAGTACAAGTACAAACTGAACCGCAAGCTCAACCACAAATGCAAGCTCAACCACAAATGCAAGCTCAACCAGAAGGTCAAGCACAAGGTGATGATGAATTTGAAGAACCACAGACTCAAGCACCTGCACAAGGTCAAGCACAAGGTCAAGGTCAGGCACAAGGTCAAGGTCAGGCACAAGGTCAAGGTCAGGCACAAGGTCAAACAGAAGAAGGAGAAGAAGAACTTCCACTATAAAAATAAAACCACTCTATTGAGTGGTTTTTTTATAGTTTATCAATAATATAATCTCTTCGTATAGATACCAAGTTTCTAAATAAATCATCATCTTCTAATTCTTTAGAGAATGAAATATGAGAATTAATAACTTCAAGTGTTAATTCTTTTTTATTATACTTATACCAGTCTTTTTTTATATAAACCGGCATCTTATCAACATCTTTTATTTTTTCAAAATCATCTTCAATATAAAAGTAGTTATTATCTATCTCAAAGATGATATTTATCGTACCTTGTATAGTTCTATAATCTTTTATAACAAATTGACTTACGGTATTAATATCATCCATTATAGTTATCTAAAAACTTTTTCTCTTCTAAAGTTAAGCTTTGAATACCTTGAGCACTAATTTTGTCCAAGATTTCATCTATATTATAAGACTTAACACTTTTTTGCTTAGCTTTATTTTCAAACTCTTCATCGAAATTATACATTGCTTTTAAGTCAGATAACTTAATTCCAAATTTTGATTCAAATGTAGGTTTATAAAATATCATACCTAAAACACTTATAACATCATTTATCTCTGACTTGAAATAGATATTAATAGTAGTTATCAATTCATCAACAATATTTTCATCAATACCATCGGTTGTATAAATACACTTACCATTTCTAAAAATAGCAACGTCTTGTCTATTATCCATAATATAAACAATATCAATAAAACCAGTTCCTTCAATTGACGTTGTTAACGTAACAGAATTATTTATTCTATCCTTAAATTGAACCTCATTAGAATAGATTTTTTCTAAAACCTTAGAAAAGAATGAATTTCTCTCTTTTAATATCTTATCAGATTCTCTCTTGTACATAATTTTATTATACAAGTTAGTTAAAAGAATACCTAAACAAAAAAATCCTAAACACGCAATACTAAAAACCATATGATATTTTTCTAATTTTAATTAACAAATCATTTATAAACTCTTCTGATACTTTATCAGGTAGATTAGACTCTTTGAAAATTCTATCGACTTCAACAATCTCTTTTTCAACATAATCAATCAAAGATTGAAGATCAACTTCACCTCTTCTAATCGCAAGAAGTTGCTCAGCATTAGGTCGTCTTACTATAATTCCTTTACCTTCTGCAATCTCACGAGACATATCAACTAATCTTACACAATGAAGCATATTTTTACCGTCGATTTGTTGACCGTGTGATTTAACATCAACCCATCTTTGAGTGTTTCTTTTCTCTAACCATTCCTCATATTCTCTAAAGTCTTTACAATGCTCAGAGTAACCATCTTTGTTATAGAAAATTGTACAAATTGGAGTCTCACCTTTTGGAATACTTGAAAGACGTAGTTGATTAGAATTCACAATAGAACCAGAAATGTAATTTTTTAGTTCTTCTGTACTAATATCCAACATACCATTTTCATCAGACTTCTCAAGAACATCACCAAGCTTAACTAAACCTTTGTAACCTAAACCTACTGGTAAATCAGCATCCTTTCTAAGTTTAATATGTGCTTCTCTAACATTTTGTGGAACTGATTCACTAAAAGCATGATAAGCATTTATATCATAAAATAAAGCATACATATCTCTAGCGTGTGGAATATTTACAGCACCTATAAACTTTTCTTCATAAGTGCCATTATTCCATACTTTCCAAGGTATAGACTTTTCTCCTTCAATAACATAACAGAAGTCGAGCAAATCTTTACGAGTTACTTTATCTTTCTCCCAGTTTTGTTTCTTATTAAGTCCTTTTGATTTATTAATTTGAGTAGTAGCATAACCACCAAACGATCTAGCACAAACTTTAGTAATAAATTGATCTCTATTTTCTAAAATCATATCAAAAACAGGATCTTTATAAATAATACAATCCTCTGGTGTATTAAGAAGTTCTAATACAGTTGGATTGTTTTTACCTAAAAGCTCTAAAAATCGTCTTATTTCATAAATAACAATATCATTCTTATCATCATTTACTTGCTCTACATATTTACTACCCAATATATCATCTAATGACTGGATAAATACACCAGCATAATCGACGTCTGATGTTTCTATATTTGTACCATAAGCATGAGAACCTCTAACCACCAAGAAAAGTGGTTTAGAACCAGGCGCTTTGCTATGTATCAAATCTACAAGTTGTTGTTTCATTTTTAATTATTTTCTACAAAATTAATGTTTTATTTAGATATAAACAATTATTTATATCTTTTTTTCAGTTCTTGAAGATCCTCTAAATACATATTTTTAGGATCTGTTTCTTCTAACTCTTTTATTTCTTGCTTTTTCTTTGTAAAATCTTCTTTTAGTTTTTCAAAAAGCTCTTTAGTTAAAGAGTAAATTGGCATTCTTAATAAGTAATCATATGAATCATCTACTAAATCTAAACCTAATGACTTTATAGACTCAATTATTTCTGATTTAGCAACATTATTAATTTTAATTTTCTCATCTAAAATAGCCTTTATGAATCTTCCACGATTACTTAGTATTTTTAGCTCTTTATTCAATTTATCTAATAAATACTCTTTTCTCTTAATATAATAAGTTAATCTAAAGTTAGTAAAATATTCTATAATCTCTTCCGCAGTTTCAAATATTTTTAATTTACCTCTCTCATCTAATGAAGTAAATATCTCAGTTGATGATTCTTCTAACTTCAATAGCTTTATTAAAGCTGTATCATCTAACTTCTCTAAAACACTTCTCTGAAACTTAATTGTATAATCTATATTATCTTTACAATTATCATCATAGGAAACTATATCTTTATTATCAACTAACTTATCTAATATCTCTTCATATTTCTCATAAGTCATAGAAGGTGGTAACTCTAATATTTTAACCGTAGATGTATTTACCTTTTGGAATCTACCTCTTATTATCCATCTTTTATTATTCTCTTTATCTTGTATAAACTCACCAGTAAACTCATTTAGAGAAGGTTTTATCAACGATTGTTTCTTTCCCGCTAAAACCTTAGTACAAGAATCTATAATGTCTTTAATGTCTCTATTTAAGATATTAGATGAGAATCCTACTGCAATACCAGAAGAACCATTTAATAAGATAGTTGGAATAATAGGTAAAAAGTAATGAGGCTCAATTGATTCACCTTCTTCTTCTTTATATTCTAAAAGATCAAAGTCTTTATAGATAAACCTAAAATTGTTAGATAACTTAGTTCCAATATAACGTGCTGCACCTGGTTGTGGACTTCTTAAAGATCCAAACTGTCCAATCTCTTCTAATAAAGGAGCATTGTTTTTGAACTTTTGAGCCATCGTTACAATAGCATTTTCTAATGATGTATTACCGTGATGATAAAAAGCATCAGAAGCTACTTTACCTGCTAATTGAAAAACTTTTAGATTTTTCTCATTACCTGTTTTCCAAATTTGATTAGAGATATGTATAATTTTTCTATGTGTTGGCTTAAATCCATCTATAACAGAAGGTATTGCACGACCTTCGATTGAGTACATAGCAAACTCTTTGTACTCATTGGATAAAAAATCTGAAATTGTCTTTTCTGCATTCATAATTTTATATATAGTAAAAACTATTCTTTGTTTTTATATGGAAATTTTAAGATTTGATGATTTTTCAGGATTGCTTTTAGAAAAAAGTATCGGAAGTGAGGAAATTAGAAAAAAATGGTACCCAGACTTAGATAAGAAAATATTCTATAAGTTAGTTAATTTAGATCCTACTTCAGTTAGAAAAAAAGAATTTTCTAAACCAGGTAAATATACTAAATGGCTTATAAGTATGTATAAAAAAATGAAAGCTGATACTTACTATGAAATTGAAAAAGAAGAAGAATTTGATAGATATTTTGATTCTGATCTAAATTTCAAATTATTTATATTCTCAACTGGCTGGTATCAAAGTAAAGTTAAAAAAGGGTCATTTTACTTAGGAGGTCAATTAAATAAAACATTAGAAAATGATATATTAAAATTCAAATCATTATATGAATTTGAAGGTCATATGTCTAAAATACAAGAAGAATATAAAATACAAACAGAAGAAGCTAAATATGATATTGTTTTTAGTGATGATAAAGTCGATATTTTAATTCCTATAAACTTTACTGCATCAGCAGAAACTGCAAAAAATACTGAATGGTGTTCAAAATCACACGATGGTTATTCTATGTGGAATAAAATGTCTTTATTATTTAGAATACTACCTAAAGATAATAAGTATGATAAACTAAAATTAACTTGGACTAAAAAAGAAAGAAGTCCTAGTAAAAAGTGGTACATAGCTTGTTCTAAATATCCTGAAATAGACGGTGAAGGAATACCATTTGATATTATTGATGGTAAAGAATCTTGGGAAGAAAGAATAGATTATATGAATGGAATCCATAATGATGAAAAGTCAGGTTCTATAAAATGGAGAGAAAATGCTAAAAACATAGAAATGACTATGGAATTACTTTCAGATAAAGCAAAAGAAACAATAATTAAATACTACGAGAAATATGGATAAAATAAAAAATTATAATGAATTCTTAATCTTAGAAAAATATGATAAGAATATCACTAACTACTTAAAAAGTATAGGTGTTACCGATAAACAAGAATTAAAAAGACAAGTAGCTTTATCTAAACAAGGTCACTTAGCTACTTATCTTCATTCTAAAGGTGAAAACTTTACTTTTGGTATTCTTAAAGCTATTTTTAAGGATGCTATCGTGGCTAAGAAAAGAACTAATCTCAAAAAGAATATATTTTCTATAATACCAACTGCTGTTCCTTTATCACTAGCTCCATTTTTTCCTATATTAGCTGTGGTCGGAACCATATTTGGTTCTTCAAGACTAGCTCATAGAGTATTTGATACTATTTTTGATTATCTAAATCCACAATCAAAATATGCTGACTTTCTAAAAAAATCTGTTGAAACTTATATGATGTTACCGGAAGGTCAGGTTCCTCTAAAAGATAGATTCTCAAGAGCATTTGTAGTTTCAGATAGATTGATTGATGCAATTAAGCCAGAAGTTCTTAACGACTTTACAAATTTTATTAGTAATAAAATGGCACAAATACCGGATAGTGAAATTGTACCTGAACATTTTATAGAAAATGAACTAAAAGAGTATATCAATGATAATTTTGATGTTGATCCAAGAATACCTCTTAAAGAATGATATTAAAAAAGTTAGGAATTGAAAAGGTAAAAGTGTTTGAAAGTAAGTTTGATGACTTATATGATAAATACTCAACTAAAGCTAAAAGCTTAGGATTTCACGGTGAGCTTAAATTTATAAAAGAACACGGTAAGGTTCTAGTTTACGTTATTACTTCTTCTTAGTACAAAGAATATACATAGATACTAGGAATAAAACAAATGATGAAAATACAGGATATCTTACATCATTGAAATAGTTAACATCAGATAAAATACCTAACGTAAATGATATAATAATTAGAATTATTGCTACTATTGATCTCATAAAATTATATATATTAATTTTTATATATACATAAAAAAGATTTTATGAAAAGGATTTTATTTACCACTTTACTTTTATTGGTAAGTTTTATTTCATTATCACAAACACTAAGAGATAGTGTTTTCATTGATAAAGGAATATTCAAAGTTGTTTACTCAGAAAAATTAGAACAACCACTAAGAGTTAACTATAAAATTTTATGTCAAAATGACCAAGCATCCAGACAAGGTATGGATTTCTATATAGAAAAAGAATACAAAACGTCAGATGATAAAGATTATGAAAATAATATCTATGATAAAGGGCATTGTGCTCCTGCTGCGGACTTTAACTGTGATAAAGAAACCTTATATAAAACATTTACTTATCTAAATTGTGCTTTACAAAATCAATATCTTAACAGAGGAGCTTGGAGATTACTCGAAATCTATGAAAGGGAATTAGCTAAAAAATATTCGGTTGAAGTTGAAATAAAACTAATATTCTCACCAAATTCTATAAAATTACCAAGTGGTGCAACCGTACCGGATGCTTTCCTAAAAATCATAAAATATAACGGAATAACAGAAAAATATTATTTAGTAAATGAGAAACCAAAATACTCTGACTTTGATAACTATAAGATATAAAAAAAGACCCAATTGGGTCTTTTTTTATTCAAACTCTGAACTTAATATATTTATTACTTCTCTAATGGTTTCTTCTTCTAAATCTGTTCGTTTTACTAATTCAGAAACTGAATGTTTTAATACACTCTTTGCAGTATCACAACCAATTTCTTTAAGTTGATCAATAATCCAACCATCAATTTCATCAATGAAATCATCTAAGTGAACATCTTCATCAGAAATATCATCACTGTATAAGTCAATTTTATAACCTGTTAATTTACTAGCTAATTTAATATTTAACCCACCTTTACCAATCGAAGATGAAATAAACTCAGATGGCATAGTAACAATAGCTCTTTTAGTAACATTGTCAATAGTAACATCACATTTCATATTACCTAAAGCTCTCATAACATAAAGTGAACTGTTAGTTGTATAGTTAATAATATCAATATTCTCATTATTTAACTCTCTAACAATTGGTAAAATTTTACCACCTTTAACACCAACACAAGTTCCAACAACATCTACTCTATCATCGTAAGATTCAACTGCAACTTTTGCCTTTTTACCAGGTTCTCTTACAACACCTTTGATAATAACTAAACCATCAAAAACTTCTGGAATTTCATATTCGAATAATTTCTCCATAAATTTATTAGATGTTCTTGATAAAATCATATGTAGTTTACCTGCATCAATCTCAACACTTTTTAATAATGCTCTAACAGAGTCGCCTTTTCTAAAGTAATCACCGGGTACTTGTTCAGTTCTTGGTAAAATAAATTCTGCACCTTCATCATCTAAAATAACTACTTCTTTGCGAGTTACTTGATGAACTTCACCTACAATAATTTCGTTTTCTCTTTCTTTATATTTCTTATAGATATTTTGCTTACCTAAATCTAAAATTTTAGATTTTAGAAATTGACGAATTGTTGAGATTGATCTTCTACCAATATCTGCAATTTTTAATTCATCAGTAAAGTCCTCACCTAATTCAAAACCATCCTCAATTCTATTAGCATCAGTGATTCTAATATGTAAATTTTCGTCAAAATCTTCATAAGAATCTTCAACAACAATTCTATTTCTCCAGATTTCTAAATCACCTTTATTAGGATTAACAATAATATCGAAGTTATCTGCTGTTCCATATTTTTTAGCAATAATAGTCTTGAAAACTTCTTGCATTATTTTCACCATCGAATTTTTATCGATGTTTTTCATGTCCTTTAACTCAGAAAAAGACTCAATTAAATTAATATTATCCATATTTTTTATTATTTTTTTATTTGTAATAAAAAAAGATGTTTATTAAACATCTTTATTTTCTTCTTTTTTTATTCTTCCACCATAAGAATAACCATCTTATTAAAGGAATAAATATAACACTCATAAACCATTCCCAATTTTGTTTTACAAAATCAAAAAAACTTGATGTTATATTTGACTTGACTTTTACTTTCTTTTCAAAAACTGTTATGTCTTTATAAAAGTCTTGTCCATTATCTTGTATTCTAATTTTTATATTAAGTTTAAGATTATTTTGTCCTCCTTTTAACGGAGTCACTAACCATGACCATTCAGTGTAACCAAAATCTTCAATATTTTGAAATTCTGTTGATGTTGATTCAATCTCAAAATCTCCTTTTTTACCATAAAGTGAAGCTGACATAACAGAGGATACTCTTATCGATTCTACTCTAACATTTGTTGTATCATCAGATATTGGAATTTGATTATCTCCAACTATTAAAACAGTCCTATCTTTTTGTTTAGTTATTCTAACTTTAACAGTATATTCCTCACCAACTTTCATTTCAAGAGGAACCGAATAAGCAAGCAAACCTTTATTAATATTTATAGAGTTAGCATCTAAATTAGTATTAGATTCTTTTTCCAGTTTATTTACTTTTGGTTTTCTATTAAGTACTTCATTTTTTGAAGGTCTTGGTTCTGATGAAGCTATTTCTTCCTCCTCAACACTAGCTGGTTCTCTTGAAGACTCAACCAATTGATCAGAAACAATAGGTGCTTGACAAGTATCTAACTTAGCTTCCGGTTTCGGAGTCGAAGATTCTACTTTATCTTTGCTACTTTTACAAGAAAAAATAACTATAAATAATAAAAAAATAAAGAATATAAACTTTTTCATAAAGTATATATTCTTTATTATAAATCTCTTTTATAGAATATCATTAATTTTTTTGTCTCGGTGACTTTGTACATCAATATCAGTTTCTTTGTACTCATAGAATGATATATCTACCATTCGTTGATAACGAAGAGCTTCTTCTTCATTTGCTGATTCATGTAGCTTGAATTCATCACTATCACAAGAATATTTTGATTTTACCTTACCATATTTATCATTCATTTCTTTTTGAAATGCTTCATATTCTGCTAAATCAACATTCAAAATTTCTGATACATCATAAGCATAATTTCTAATAGAAGTTGTCTTATATTCTTTAATATTAAGCTCTTTAATTCTTTGTTCAGCATCTTCTTTACTGAAACAAATTAGTCTTGGATCACCACCATCAGTTTGATTATAAATGTTATCATCATATTCATAACCTTTTTCTAAAATAACATAAGCTTTACTCATATTTTTATAATAATTTATTAATTTTTTCTTCTCTAATATATTGTTTCTTTATATCTGCTAATGACATATCCCAACTATTTTTAATGTCATTAACTCTTGATTTTTCTAAAAATTTATTTTCATAATCTTCAAAATTTATATAACTAGTATCATCTATTTTATACAATCTGTATATAAAATCGAAATTTTGTAAATCTTTTTCCGAATAGATAAAATTATCAGTAATCAATATAACGGGTAAATCTGTAACTTCTCTAATTTTACTTAATAAAGTATCATATCTTGTCATAGAAGTTGCAATAATAATATCAACTCTAAAAAGATTATTAATTAGTAACTCTGATATGTTATTGGAAGTAACAGTAATCTTGCTACATTTAACATGTATATTACTATCAACACCGTCTAAAAATAAACAATTACGACCCATAAGATCGTAATAATTTATTATTCTACTAACAACATAACTGTTCTCGTTTAAGAAAAGATTTGTTTTACCTATATCTAACATTAATATAATTGTGTTATTTCTTTATATGCGATATAAATGAAAAAGATGCAAAATAATGATAAAATAATATCTTGTGAATATATTCCAAATATCATTAAAAGGATACTTGTAACCATTGATAAATATCCATTATACTTTCGACCAGTAGATGGTTTAGTCAACCACTGCATACAAGCTTTACTAATTCGACCACCATCCAATGGATAAATTGGTAAAATATTAAAAATAAACAATAGAATATTAATAAAACAAAAGGTTTCTAAGAAGCTACTAGGTATAACACTCATTAGAAAAGAACCAATACCAAACAAAAGTAAATTAGAAATAGGTCCTGCTGCCACAATTTTAATTGTGTCTTTATAAGAAGAATATGATGTATCAATAGCAGCAGCACCATTAAGTAAATCTAAATAAACGTGATCTACATAATGATTTAATTTTTTAGCTACATAAGTATGTGCTAATTCATGAACTAATACAGCAATAAAAATAGAAATAAATTTATCTATTCCTAGCAAAAGTAAAATAAAGAACCAGTATTTAAGGTAAACCGGCGTACCTTCAAAGTCAAATAGCTTAATCGCGTTTTTCATATTTGTATATTTTTGACAAAAATATGAAAAATATTTAACAAATAATAATTTTTTTATAAAATTCCACCCATGATATCCAACCTTTATTTTTATAATAAATATCTGGTCGACTGCATATAAAAATAGGAGCATCTTTTCTAAATTTATACCAATCAGAAATATTTGATATTATTATTTTATTCTCTATAAAAAAATTAATAAAATCATCATAACCTAAAAACTCTTTTTTTTGATTCTGTACTCTGTTATTTGATAAAAAATCAGACCAAGATATCCAACCTTTATTTCTATAATATCTTTCAGGTCTATTAGGAATTAATTCGTTTTTATTAACTGTTTTCCAATTTTTACTATTTATGTTATTCGACATGTTTAGTTTTATCCACTCTTTTGCTTCCTCATAGGAAAGATAATTGCATAACTTATTATCTTGTACTCTATTAGTAGATAAAAAATCACCCCATGATACCCATCCTCTACTCTTATAGGTTTCGTATGGATTTTTTGGTATAAAGTCGGGTAAATTTTTACTATTTAACATCCAATTACTTTTACTTTTAATAGTAAGGTTTTCAGAAATCCATTTTTTACAATCCTCATATGATATATTATATTTAATACCTCTACCACCTTGACCACCCTTAGATGTATTGACTAAATTGCTATATTTACTAATCCAGAATATTTCTTTCTGTCTCCACTCATGATAATAAACCTCCTCAATTATTTTATAGCATAATTTTTCCCCATTTGAAACTACTTTTCTAATCCAATTATTTTTATGAGTATTACTATCATTCATTTGATAAATATGTGTTTTTAACCTCTTATTAGGGTTATCAGATTTACCAATATATCTTATGATATTATCCCTTTCTGAAAATAATCCGTAAATAAATGTTTTTTTCATAAACTTTTTTATGTTTATATATTATAAAATATAGTTCCTCTACTGGAGGATATGTATAACATTTAATAAATAATTATGGATATTAAAAAAGATTTTGAAAAGTACGCACTAAGTAATGGTATCTCATCTATGAATTTACACTACTTTGAAAAAAATTTAGTAGAGAATAGTATGACCCCTTACATTCTTGAAGAAAGAGAAATGAGAATGACTCAAATTGATGTATTCTCTCGCTTAATGAGAGATAGAATTATCTGGGTAGCCGGTGTTGTTAATGAGCAAATGTGTAATGTTGTCCAAGCTCAGCTAATGTATTTAGACTCCGTTGAGAAAAAAGACATAACAATGCATGTTAATACACCAGGAGGTTCAGTACTAGCAGGTCTTGGTATGGTAGATGTTATGAGATATATCAACTCAGATGTACAAACAATCAACACTGGTATGGCAGCATCTATGGGTTCAATTCTTTTATCATCAGGAACAAAAGGTAAAAGAGCTTCTCTTAATTTCTCAAAAGTTATGATTCACCAAGTTTCTTCTGGAGCAAGTGGTCACGTTGAAGATAATCGTATCTCTCAAATGGAATCAGAAAAATATAACTATGTTCTTTTCAAAATGTTGGCAGAAAATAGTGGAAAATCTTTTGATGAAGTTTTAGAAAGTGCAAGACGTGATAAATGGTTAAATTCACAAGAAGCATTAGACTTTGGTTTTATTGATGAGATTATCATTACAGAAAAATCAACACCAATTACTACTTATCTTAATGGATTTGATGAGTATTACACCAAAGAAGTTTTGAAAAAATAAAAAAGGAGACATTAGTCTCCTTTTTTTTATTGACAACCAGGACATTCTGTAAATCCAATACCATCACATTCATCACAACCTTCACCATCACATTCTGGACAACGAGCATCACCTGAACCATAACATCTTGGACATTCTTCATCTTCATCCAAATAAGATCCATCTGTATATTCTAATGTATAACACCATGTAGATTTAATACCCAACTCATTTGCTATTGCTTTATTGATATAAAAATTAGTTAAAATATTTTCCTCATAGTAATAATTCTTAAAAGTATCTATATAAGGATATTTTGAATATTTCAAATCATTTAACTTTATAACTACTTTTGATTCTTCTTTACTTAAAACTTTATTATCTTTAACTAAAAAAGTGTCAGCATAAAAGTCTTGTTCTTGTTTATATAAATAATTATTTTTAATTGCATATTTTATAAAAAGTTCTATAAGAGAACTATCAGTAGTATAAACTCTATCCATTATTTTCCTACCTTTAGTATCAGTCCATAAAAGAGCACGACCAGATATAAGATCATCTTCATCATCTGATTCAAGTATAATTAATTTACAAACTTCTGGGTTTTTAGAATAAATATCTAAATAAGGTTGACATTTTTCATGTCTCATACAAGAATTATTAAGACTACCACCACCTCTTTGATAATTTTCTTCTCTATAATATTCTTTTATCTGTTCTCCACTAACTTCACGAAATCTACTAAAAATATCATTTTTGATTCGTATATAAGCTTTATACTTGTTTACAAATTCTTCAATTTCTTTATCAGTAAACTCAAAATTTAGCTTACGCAAAAATGCTCTTATAAATCTACCAACAGATATTTCTGTTTTAGTAGAATTAGAAAAATCTCTAACTAAATATTTATCACCAGTAATAACATCTCTTTCAATACCATCATCATCTTTATAAGTAAACTTATAAACTATTCTATTGAAATCAGAGGAAACTATATCAGAAACATCAAATGGTTCAATTGTACCCAACAATGGAGTATCAATTCCTCTATAGTAATCATAATTTTTAATCAAACCTTTCTTAAATGCTCTCTCTGATAATCCAGAATAAACATCACCAGAATCAATCATCTTATAAAATCTTGTTGAGTCATATCTATTTTGAGCAATAAAAGAAACTTTATCTTCATAATCAGTAATATCAATAAGATTTCGATCTAAATCTTCAATATCTTTATCATTTAATGATAATATAAATTTAGCAATCTTATTATCAGACATAGAATCAAGAGCTTTACAAAAATTACTCGTAAGCTCTAATTTTGCTTCCAATAAAAGTTCTAATTTACTTTCAAGTATAAAATCATTGTATTTAGAGATCATAATTACCAATCAGCATTTTCACAATCTGGACAAGTTATTTCACAATTTCCCTCACATCTTGGGCATTCTACTTGCTCTCCATTTTCAATTATCTCACCTGTTCCATTACACTCAGGACATTCAATACACTCATTACCACTACAAGTTCTACACTCAGCATCATAACCACCATCAGTATCTTCGCAGTAATAACAAAAACCTTTTTCCGGTCTAACACTTGACATAACACCAGTTCCTGTATTATACCATTTAAGAGTATCCATATAAGGAAAACAATCATGTCCTTTTTTTAATTGTGCTGATATATCAATTTTTTCTATTTTACCTTCTGGTGAGTAAGCTTCATATTGACCACCTGAACTATTATTAGTTTTTTTATAATACCATCCATTTTCTTGTGCATATTGCTTAAATAACTCAACATCAGAATCTCTATTTGAGTATATTCTATCCATAAACTTTTTACCATCTAATAACTCCCATAAAAGAGCACGTCCTACAATATAATCAAAATTATCATCATGATCTGCTCTAAAAATTACTAATGAAACAGTTGGATTATCTGTGTAAATAGACAACATATCATCAGTAGCATGAGACATACAAGAATTATCTAATGTATAATCAGGTTCATAATAGTTATCATATTGATAAAAATGATATATGTCATCACCTTGAACAACATCAAATAAAGAAAACTTATCATTGAACTTATCCATTTGAGCTTTGTAAAGGTTAACAAAAATCTCTAAATCTCTTGCGCTAAAATTAGCTGATTCGTCACCAGAATTTTTAGCAATATCTAAAAGAGCTTTCATTGTTCTACCAACTCTAACATCTTGACGATTTTTCTGCCAAATCATTTGTTGACGATCATCAACAAATCTTAATTTTTGTTTATTATAAACACCTTGTCCGCTTGGAAATTTAACATAAACCCAAAACTTACCAGGATTAATCGTTGATTCAACCTCAGAGATTACTTCACCTACTTCATTACCATTATATGGTGAATGCTCTCCTGGAACATAACCTAATCTCTCAAAAATTCTAGCATTAGCTTCAGTATGTTTTAACCAACCACCTTCACGACCAACAAATCTTGCGTATTTTTTAGGATCATTTAATATTTCTTGTGCTTTTCTATCAGGAGTAAAGTATAAATAGTCATTTCTTTTTACATCAATATCGAAGTAGTTAGCTGTAACTGGTAAATCTTTATTTTCAATTTCTAGTATTTTTTTAGCAACCGGATTATCTATTTTTGATAAAACTCTTCTAAAATTGTCTGAGTAAACAACATCAGATTCTAATAAAAGTTGATAAACTTGTGATTCTAAGATAAAATCATTATATTTTTGTAACATAATCTAAAAAATAGTTTTTTAGTATATATTAATTTTTAATTTTATAAATAATGATTTAATAAAAAAAGCTTGTCTTATTGACAAGCTTTTAATATATTCTTAATTTTTACAATTCTCCAAAAACTTTTACGATACCAACCTTTAGTAGTATTTGTGTATAAACTAGCATAATCTAAATTCACAGGGAATCTAACAACTGATTTATATTTATTTTTCTTGTCTAACTGAATTTCTAAACATTGATAACATCAAATTATGAGTAGCTCTAAACTCATTTACTAGTGAATTCCATTCCCATTTATCATTTAATCTTGGTAGTAAAGTATCTTCTTGTTTTGTTAATCTTCTCCAAATAAAATTAGCCGCATCAAAATTAGAAATTTTACCATTTGTTGCAATCTGTGATGCAAACATAGGAATTCTAATAGAATGAAATAATGATTTAAGAGCAATTCTTTCTTCACCTGCCTCTAATTTTTTCTTTGCTTTAACCCAAGAATTGGAAGAAATATGTGATGTAGCATGTCTTAACTTAGCTTTATCTAATTGAAATTTGAAATCCTTAGTTTCTTTTAATTTTGCCCAATCTGGTGCAAAATAACATTCCAACGCATTCATACGATGCCAGTCTAAATCAGCTTGAAATTTATTAGGTGTTAAAATATGTATATTATACAAAGGATGTGAAATCTCTGTTGATTCAACTGAGTTATTAGCAACCATTATAATATCCCAATCAGACTTATGATCTGATGTTCCATATACCTGCGAGCCGAAGATATAAACATTATGTATTCTACTTGGATGAATTTTAGAGACTCTAATAATTTCATCTAAAGAAGGTATATTTTTAGAGTTTAGTAGTAACTGTGACATTATTGTTATTTTTTTTACAAAAATAATAAAAGTTTTTTATATTTATATAAATGGTAGTCACTTATTTTTATATATAATAAAAAAACTATTTACATGTATAAAATAAACGATATAGATAAATTTCCAAAGACAACTGGAGTGTATAAAATATTCTTCTGTGATTCTAAATCTAATAAAATTTACATAGGTAGTGCTTCTGGTGAAGATGGATTTTATGGAAGATGGAAATCACATATATCTCAATTAAAAAATAATAATTCAGGGTGTAATATTTTACAAAAAGCATTCAATAAATACTTCAATGGTGACAATTTAATATTTGAAATAGTTGAAGAGTGTGCAATAGATCATTGTCTATTAAGAGAACAATATTATATAGATAAGTTTAATACATATATAAATGGATATAATGCAAGACCTAAGGCTTCTAATAACGGTGGATTAAAAATGAAAGATTCAACAAAAAAAATAATACATGATAGATGGAAGTCAAAACGAGATATATTAGCACCTATAGTTACCAAATTATATAATGAGAATAAAACAACTAGAGAAATATGCTTATTATTAAATATAAGTAGAACTTTTCTAAGAAAAATTTTTATTGAAAATAACATAAATGTTAGAAAAGATAAGGGACTTAAAAAAGTAAAAATATATCAATATTCATTAGATGGTAACTTAATAGAAGAATGGGATAGTATAAATAAATGTAGTAAAAGTCTAAATCTAAATACAAATGGTATTAAGTTAGTGTTAAAAGGAAAATGTTCTAAGCATAAAAACTATTATTTTAGCTATAATATGCTAAAAAAAGATGATATAATTGATATACAATTAAAATTTAAGAATAAGCTTAATAACAAAGGTAAAAAATATATAAATATAAAACAATACAACAAAGAACTTATACTAATAAATGAATTTATAGATATATCAGATGTTATACTATTTTTAGGTATAAAAAACAAAACAGCACTTTACAAATCAATAAATACTGATAATTTATATAAAGACTTTTTATGGAAATCAGATATTATAAAGTAACATTATTTTAATAATTTATTTAATTTATCTTCTCTTATATCTGCAATTGTCATAAAGTAATCTTTTACATCTAACCAAAATAATTCAATAGGCTTACTTCTTGAATTAAATTGTAATTCAACTATCCAATCATCTTCCAATTCTTCTATACTAACTACATCAAATTCAAATCCTTTTAGTAAGTTTTGTAGCGCCTTACTATAAATATAATTTTTACTATTTTGAACCTTAGCTAAATCATACTTAAAGTCTTTTTGCACAACTATTGTTTCACCTACTATTGGTAATTTATAAACCGACTTATCAAGTTGCCATTCTTTAGAATTGATTTTCATTTTAATAAAAACCATATAAAAGCAAATAAGTGATAATAAGCCAATACCATAGAAAAGAGTTACTTCAAAATTAGTCATTACTACTGATATAATCAGTAATGATAATAAATAAAGCATATTTTCACCACTAGATAACCATTTATCAAATAAATATATTTTATTTTTTAACATGCTAGATGTAACTCCCATTTATTTACTTGTAATAGTTTATTAATCTTTTCTTCTCTTTTATAAGTTTTCATTATATTAGATACTTTATGATAAAAAAAACGTAGCTTATCTCTAATCTCATCACTTCTCCATCTAATAGAATCATCATATAAATACTCAATCTCTTCTAAGACATCTTTATATGTCATAATTGGCTTGGTTGGATTATCTCTTAAAAGAACTATATTTATAGTATTAGCATCCGCATAGAAATGTGAAATATCTTCTGCTATAATAAACTCTTCATCAAATGGAAAATCCATTCTTTGAATAACCCTAAATGCGATATTATTGACTACTTTTATTTCCATAGCGACAAAGATAAGAAAAAAATTTTTAATATAAATTATTTATTGTTAAGAAATATTTTGTAATTTTGTTCAACAAAAATAAAAAATAGTATATATAAATATATGTTCGTGTAGCTAAGTTGGTTAAGGCGCCTCGCTCATAACGAGGAGACGCGTAGGTTCGAACCCTACCACGGACACTAAAAAATCCGAATTAGTATTCGGATTTTTTATTTATATACTCTATGAATTTATTAAACTCTTCATCTACTTTTTTTATAGAAAATTTACCCATATCTTTTATAACATATGGTTCATAACCATAATCAATAATTTCTTTTATTTTTATTCTATCTCTATTTTGTATTTGTTTCAATGACTGACTTTTATATATTTGTTTATAATGCCAAACACCATTCCATAAAACAGCAATCTTATAGTCATGAACTATAATATCCGCATCCCAACCATTAAACATAACAATATTATTCTCAACTGAGTTAAAATAATTATTACATTTTTCATAGAAAAGAATCTCATTCTTACTTCTTCTGGATTGTGATATTACAGATTTTTTTACCATATTTTTAATTCTTTCCTTACCTTCATCGGTATTCATAGTATATTTAGAACCACAACTCCTAGAACAAAATTTAATCTTATTCTTTTTATGACTTATATCAGCATTACAATTTAGACAAAATGGTATGTCCTTAACATAGTTCAATTTAGCACTAATAGACATCTTTTGTTTAGTTTCTTCGGTATGTTCTCTTTTATTAGCACAAGATCTACTACAATATACTTTTTCTTTAGCTGAGGTAGATTTATAATCTACTATATTATCACATCTATGACACTTACTGGAGAAGTCTTTTATAACTCTATCTAAAGAGAATCCATATAATTTTCTATATTTTTTAAGAGTTCTATTACTAACGTTTAATATACTCAAACATTCTTTGAATGATATATTATTACTCAATAATAATTCTAATTCTTCTTTACTTATATAAGTTTTTAATTCCATTTGTAAACTTTTTATTTATACTATATATAAATAATTAAGTGCTCCCTAAGAGAAAGAACACACTTCGATTATTATAAGGAACAAAATTAATTTGGTAATATAAAATAGAATATCTATCTTTGATACCACAAAAATATTAAAAACAATGGACTTAAATTTTATTAAGAAAGAACTATATAAATCAAAAGCAATGGCTAAGTTTAGTCATTATGTTAGTGGTAATTTATACTACACAATTGAAATAGCTGATGAAGTTTATCAATTTCCTATTTCAACTATAGAAGATACTGTGAGTGATAACGGACAATCTAAAATTGCACTATCATCCGATTTAGGAACAACTACTTTTTATAATGAAATGAAAGGTTCCGAATTAAATAGGTGGATTGCTAAAGCCGTAGCAAATAACGAATTTGTAAAAATCATTTAGGTAGTTGTTCATTTTTTACCACCTCGGTCCCATCATTCTGATGGGACTTTTTAGTTTATCTTTAATTTACTAAGTTCATTGATTATATCATCAATATATTTATTATATTTAGTAACATTTACATTTCTTTGTAAAGTACTTTCAAAGAAAGATTCTATATCTGCAACCTTATCTGATATTTTTTCTACCTTATCAGTGATAAAAGGTAATCTAATATCCTCTCTTTCATAGCTATCAAAGAATTCAGGGAATCTATTAATAATCATTTTAGCTGTTTCTTCCTCTTTACCAGGTTCACATTTAACTAAAAAACCTCTATCATAAGGTTCACCTATAATTTTAAGACCCACTCTTTTCAATAGTTTATCTGCAAAATCAAAATCAACATCACGAGATTCTGACCAGATAATTATTTCACCTTTTTGATATACTGGTGATCTTAAAGGCATAGTATCTAATTTAATAACATCTACCGTTTCTTCACTATTTCTCTCAGTATATTTATTTTCAAATAATTTTAAGTACTTCATATTAGTATATATTAATTAAAAATTGTAAAAAATCAAATTATTATAAGTTATATATCATGATGTTGCATGTTTTAATAATTATTTATATCTTTGCAATTATGAAAACTATATTCTTGGACATAGACGGTGTACTAAACGTAGATTATGCAGTTAAAGACCAATTTGGTCATATCTTCAGGGATGAATACGTCCAGAACTTAAAGGAAATTATTGAAAAAACAGGTGCAAAAATCGTTATCTCTTCCACTTGGAAAGATAAAGGTATTGAAAGAATGCTAGACCTATGGAAAGAACGTCAACTACCAGGAGAAATAATAGACATAACACCAGACTGTGTAGATGTATGCGAAGCAACAGATATAGTCTATTATGACCAAGTAAAAAGAGGACATGAAATAAAACTTTGGTTAGATAGACACCCAGAAGTAACTCAGTATGTTATCTTAGATGATATACAAGACTTCTTAGATGAACAACAAGATTATTTTGTAAACTGTTCAACAGGAGAACCAGTAAAACCCTGGAAATTAGGAATACCAGGACTAAAAGAAGAATGTAAAATTAAAGCAATAAATATATTAAACATGAAAGATAAAATTGAATTCAGTGAATTTTTAGACATTTCTGCTAAATTAGAAATTAAACCAGGTACAATTAAATCGGTAACAGATGTACCTAAATCAGATAAACTTATCAAATTAGAAGTTGACTTTGGTGAAGATCAACTTAGAACAGTCGTAACAAATATCAAACCGACATTAGGAGATAATTACGTTGATATGTTAACTGGTAAAACATTACTATTTGTAACAAACTTAAAACCTGCTAAAATGATGGGTATTGAATCTACAGCTATGATTATGCCAGGATTTTACGATGATTTTGCAGGTAGATTATCACTATCAACAATAAATTCTAAACCAGGATTATCGATACTATAAAAGAAAGTGGAATTAAACTTCCACTTTTTTATTTTATATCATGCTTATATGAAGATCAGATATATAAATAAAAAACAATTAGACTATGTTATACCAAACTATTTTTATGGTGAAGAGTATGATGTAGAGGAAATTTATATCGATAAAATAAGCATTATAACAGATATTGATAATTATTATAATGATATAAATATTGATTTTTCAAAAGGCGAAGAATCAATAGCAGAATATAAAAGAATCACTGATTTATATACAAAAGATGTTGACGTTAGATATATCAAAATAAAAGGTATAATTAGACCAGAGTCTTTCCTTGTTACAACAAACAAGGAAATAAGAAGAAAATATAGAATTAAAAAATTCATCTATAAAAGTAACATACCAACTGTACAAGATAATTTTGACTGGGTGCCTTTTAATAGAGATCTACAAATAGATAAATTATTAGATGGAAGTAATTAAAATTGGTAATATAATAAGAAATTATACTGAGAATATAAATGAAATTAGATTTATCATAATAGATATGGAAAATAAATATTTTGATATAGCTTATGATATTATATCAAAGAAATATTCTTTAATGAAGAGTAAAGGAATAGTTACAAATGAATCTTCCATAAAAGTTGATAATCGTATAGAATCGATAAAAGGAGTAATTAAACTCAGTACAACAGAAAATATAATTGAAAATATAGATGATTTTATATTTTTAACTAAGCATGATGTTTATATTTTAGATGATATACAACATTATAGAGAAATAAAACTTAAAAAAATAGGAATATGAGGTATAAAACTATAACTGAATATATCTATCTACAAGATAGAACAACTTATATAATAAACATACCTGAGTTTAGCGAATTAATTGATATTTGTATACCTTACACAAATACAATAAAATTATTATACTCAAATAATATAGAGTCAGAACAAAAAAAGATTATTGACTTAATGATTATAGATTCAACTATAGAAGACTTTGAAGTTCCTGAATTTTATAAGTATGTTAAAAGTTGCTTGGTTACAGAACCTCAGCTAAATATGTCTTCCACATCTAATAATTTGAATATGCATGTTGTGAATAATTCAAATTATTTTCATATCTTTGTATATGAAATTCCGACAATTGCTGAATTAAGGGATAAAAAAATCGAAGAAATAATTTAATATATAAATTATGATAAAATTTAGCTCAATAGTAAACGAAAATTCTAAAGATACCTTCAAGGTAGGTTTAGACATACATGGTGTAATTGATGCCATGCCAGAATTCTTCTCATTTTTAAGTGAATCAATAATTAAAAATGGTGGAGAAGTGCATATCATCACTGGTGGTGAATGGACACAAAAATTAGAAAATGAGCTAAGATCATATAATATTCATTGGACACACAAATTTTCAGTTTATGACTTTTTATTAAACTCAGGTGCTGATAATTTAGGTGAAATTGAATTTCCTGATGGAACAAAACAAGTAAAATTTGATGATGTTTTATGGGATAAAACTAAAGGTGATTATTGTAAAGATAATGGTATTAGTTTACACTTAGATGATACTCTAATTTATAACAACTACTTTTCAACTCCTTTTGCTAGATTATGGAGCCATTCAAATAAACCAAAAGCAAGTCACAAAAGTGTTCGTCACTTAGATTAAACATTTTTATTTATCATCATATAAATAAAATGAAACAATTAAGATTAATTAGTCTTTTCTCAGGCTATGGAACACAAGAATTAGCACTTAAATATGCCGGTATAAACTACATAAATATTGCAAACTGTGATATATTAAAAAATGCAAATATAGCATACGACTCGTTACATAAAACAGTATTAGGTAATCTTGGTGATGTTAAGAAGATAGACGAAAAAAACTTTCCGGAATGTGATTTTTTAACCTACTCTTTTCCTTGCCAAGATATATCTTTAGCTGGTGTACAGAGAGGAATAAAACAAGGAACTCGTAGTGGTTTACTTTATGAAGTAGAACGAATTGTTACTTACAACAAACCTAAGTTTTTACTAATGGAAAATGTAAAAAACTTAGTATCTAAAAATCATATTACTCAATTCAAAGAATATATAAACACTTTATCCTCATTAGGATATGGTAGTAGCTGGATCGTCTTAAATGGTGCAGATTATGGCTGTGCTCAAAATAGAGAAAGAGTATTTATGTTCTCTATCTTAAATGAATCACATGAATCAGTTAACCAAAAATTATATTCCGTTGTTAAGAAACAACAACCTACAGTTTCTATGAGAGAATTTTTAGAAAGTGAAGTAGATTCTAACTTATTTATTAATCCACCTATTGAGCTAGTAGAAACTAAAGATAAAGGTATTTGTAAGCTTTTAGCTAAAAGATTAGATAGAAAGTTTGAACAAAGACGCAGAATTTACTCAATAGATGCTTGTTCTCCTTGCTTAAATACTACTGACATAACACAAATAATGCTAGATGATGGTAGAATGAGATTTATATCACCAAGAGAAGCTTATCGTTTTATGGGAGTTAAAGACGATGATATAGATAAACTTTTATCAACTAATATATTATGGAATAAACACGTTGCATTAGCAGGTAATTCAATATGTGTACCAGTTATGCAAGCAATCTTTGAAATATTCTTTGAAGAATATAAAAAATAAAAAAGAAGAGTTTTTACTCTTCTTTTTTTATGTGTTCACTTACCTATTTTCATAAGAAGCTTCCATTCGTCTTTGGTAGTAAGACCATAAATGCTATAATCTCTAAGAGATTCGTTTCTAACAAATCTTAAAATCTTAGATAACATCCCATGATACATTTCTTGTTTTTCACCACTCTCAATATAATCTAATCTGTATTCTATAAATGTGTCTTTTTGAGCTGTCATGGTGTCATATTTATTTTTTCTAACCTATATATAAAATATATTTTTTAATTATTCTTTTTTAGTGTTTTTTTGTAGAAAATTTTCCAAAATCTTCTTAAATAGCTTGGTTCGGTCATAACCAACATATTCTACGTGCTTTGTAAATCGTTCCCAAAGCTCAGGATTTATTTTTAGACCTAAAGGCTTTTTTTTCATATAATATATATATTAAAATTTATTAAAGTTATGTTATTTAAGATATTAAATGGTACTTTGTATGTATGTGATAAATGGGGAAATCCAGGAAGAAGAATTGCAGAAAATGTTAATTTTGCCACTTTTGATCAAGATAGTAATCAATTTTTAGTTACTGCTAATGATGGTAAACTAATATTAAAAGACGCAATGGGTAATCCTGTTAGAACCTTAGCTAATGATATTTATGAAGCAAGATTTTCAGGTATTGAAATTATCGCAAGAAGAAAAGATGGTAAAAATGTAATACTTGATAAAATGGGTAATGTAAAAAGATTTATATAACCCTTAAATATTTTGGAGTTGTATCAAATACATCAGTTTGAATAGATAACGCATATCTCATTAAACTTGTCATTAATTTATTACCTTCAATAGGACTATCCATATAAACCTGAGCTATACAAATAGTAACTTGTAAGGCTTGTAACTTAGTCATAAAATCGTGTTCGGTTGTTAAAGTTTTTAATCTTGTTTGATACTCTTTACCTTTTGAACTTAATCTTGTTGCTGTTTGATAAGCAATATTAGCATTTACAAGTCTTAAATTTGTTAAAATATCATAATGAGTTTGTATCTTAACTTTAAGTTGCTCTATACTTAATGGTTTTAACTCAGACAAAGTATCAATTTTTATAAGATTACAATGTGCTCGATGTGTATTAATAATTCTATTAATAGCATCAAAAGATATTTTACCTTGTTTTGAACTTTTTCCAGTGATTTCAGCATCAATTGCTTTACCTTTCTCAGATGAATCAATTTTAACAACTCTCTCAAGCTCCTCTGGTTTTTCACCTGGTACTGGATTTTCACTAGTCCAAACAGATTTTGTTACTATTGTTGTTCCCGCTCCTTTGAAAGGGTCATCTGCCAACATAAAACTTTTAATATAAAAGTCTGGAAGCTTTTTACCTACCGTACGATTAACAATAATTTTGAAACTTTCTCCTTTTAGAACCTTTTTAAGAGATATTGGTATCATATCAATACTACCAAAATACATATCCACCAAAGTTATTAAATCATTTATATTAACACAAGAATCTATAGCTCTATTTATTTCTGGTAAAGCATTTGCTTTAACAACCCAAAGATCAGCCGGACAAAACTTAGGAAATCCTATTTTAACTCCTTTAGTAAATGAGTTAAATTTTTTAGTTAGCTTAAACACAGGAGAATCTATATCTTTATTAGTTATATGAAAAAATAAATATTTACCAGTTGTTGAAAATAATCTATTTCTACCAATTGTCATATTCCATAAAGCTTCAGGTATTCTAGTGAAAGTCGAAAACCAATCTTTATTATTAGATAACTCTAAAATATCTTCATCACTAATCACATCTATATCTATATGTAATCCGATTCTTTTAAGAACACCTTTTTTAGCATTATCACTTTTTTGTTGTTTATAATCTTGTAGAAAGCTTGATATATTAGAAGTTGTTAGATCTAAATTAGGGTAAGTAATCTTATATGCAATAAATAATGACTGTATTATCTCATACTTTTTAGTTAAAATACCAGGACCAGAAGATCCAAAATCTGGAGTTTTCTTTACTTGATTTAGTTTATAAGTATCAGTACCAGACTTAAAAACGTCTTTATATCTATTGTTTTTCAAGAATAATTGTTTAGCTTTATCAGAATCATAAGAACCATTTGTTAGAATATCTTGAATTGCAATACTTGGAATAACCCACTCGTCATCCATATTTAACATTAGATTAACTAGTTGTTCGCCTTTATTAAAATCTAATTTAGGCTCATTAGATGATAATTTATTAACTAATATTTGTCCTCTTGTATCAACACCTTTAAGCTTATCTAATTCTAAAAGATTAATATTTGCTTCTTCAAAAAATTTGATATATTTCATAAATATATATATTAAAATTAATTTCTATAAATCTTTTTTTAATATATACATTTATGAGAAACTTAAATAAATATGCTGACTTTATTAATGAAAGTCAATTACAGTTACTACTCGAAGCAAATATAGTATTTGATAAAAAATTTGTTGACTTACTAAACCTTATAAAAGGTAGTGAACTAAAAGACAAATTACTTTCTTTACAAGGAAAAGAAGTAGATGTAAACACTAATCATATCACATTTGATTTAGATAAGGAAGATAAGATTTTCTTTATACCAGAAGATAGAATTAAAAGAGCACCTGCTAAAGTAAAAAATCCAGATGAAGTTTATTCTGGTATGTTCGAAAAAGCAAAAGAGGAAGGAACTTATCCATTAGGTGAGGAAGGTTATCCACGAACAGGTGAAGAAGTTAAAATTAAAAATCTAAAACAAGAAGAAATAGATAAGATTTATGGAAGAAAAATGAAAACAATTCCATTTTGTCTTATTACTTGGGAAGTAAATAATAAAGAGTATCAAAACTTCATAGCTCATAGAGGTATTGAATATGATATAAATAAACTAACAAAATCTGATATGAATGTTGGTAGATTTCTTAGAGCTATATTAAGAAAAGCTGATATAGAATTTACAGATAGACAAATTGAAGATTTTGTTAATAAGTATAAAGCAACTATTCAAAAAGAAAAAGATGTATTTAGTAGATTTGAAATAGTTAAAGAGGAACAAATAAGATATTGGTACTTAGCAGATAATTATTATAAAATTGCAGGTACATTAGGTGGTTCTTGTATGAGATATGATAAATGTCAACCTTATTTAGATATATATGTTAAAAATCCAGAAGTATGTCAACTAATCATACTTAAAGCTAAAGACGATGAAAGTAAAATAATCGGAAGAGCATTACTTTGGACTGATGTACAAGGTAGAAAAATAATGGATAGAGTTTATGTTATAAATTCTGCTGATGAAACCTTATTTAAGGAATTTGCAATTGAGAAAGGATTTAATTATAAAAAATATCAAACATATAGTGATATGACCTTAATGTTTAATGGTAATGAATTAAGTTATGATGAAAGCAAAGCAGAAATTAAACTAAAATGGAATGGTATGAGATACTATCCTTATATGGATAGCTTCAAGTACTACGATACAGCAGGTTATCTTTATAATGGTACCTCTAACTCATACGATTATGAACTAACAGATACTTCTGGTGGCAACGGTTCTTGTGACGAATGTGGTGGATCTGGTGAAATTGAATGTGGTGAATGTAGCGGAAGTGGTGTAGAAAGTTGTTACAGATGTCACGGCAGCGGTAATGTAGAATGTTATGACTGTAGCGGTGGTGGTCAAGTTGATTGTGGTTACTGTGATGGAGAAGGTGTAGAAGATTGTTCAACTTGTGATGGAACTGGTGAAGTTGATGGAGAAACTTGTACTACTTGTGACGGTGAAGGAACCAGAAATTGTAATCGTTGCGATGGATCAGGTAGAGAAGAGTGTTCAAATTGTGATGGAACTGGTGAATATGAATGTTCACGTTGTGATGGCTCTGGTGAGCAAGAGTGTGATGAATGTGGTGGTAGAGGAAGAAGAGACTGCTACGAGTGTCAATAAACTTTTATAGATTATTAAATATAAAAAGAAAAACTATATTTAATGATTACAGCAATAGTAGCAGCTTCTAATAATTGGGCAATTGGTAGAAATAATGATTTGTGTTGGCACTTACCAGATGACTTCAAAAGATTCAAACAAGTTACATCAGGTAACTTTATCTTAATGGGTAGAAAAACATTTGAGACTTTCCCAAAACCTCTTCCAGATAGAACTCACTTAATTATAACAAATCAAGAAAATTATCAAGTACCTGAAAATTGTTTTACTTTCAAAACAATTGAACAAGCTATTGAATTTACAAAAGGAGAAGACGTATTTATTATTGGTGGTGGTCAAATATACAAACAAAGTATGCATCTATTAGATAGAATTGATATTACAAAAGTAAATACTACAATTGATGATGCAGATACTTTCTTTCCAGAAATAGGAAGTGAATGGATATTAAATTCAGTAGAATTTCATGATAAAGATGAAAAACACCAATATGATTTCAACTTTATGATCTATGAAAGATTTCCATGCTTAGCATAAGACTCAATATGTTGATTAGTTAATTTATCAGGATTTGAACCTTGGAAATATTTAATTACATGAGGATTGCCAAACATTTTAAGAAAATCTTTTTTATTATAATCATCATTTTTAATAGAAATTCTTTTAAGTCTAACCGGTAATCTTTTTATTTGAAGATCAGTCTTTTCTTTATATAACCAATAAGGAACTTTTATATAAAAAAATCCTTCTTTACTTTCAACCGGTTTTATTATTTTACACTGAGACTTAGGTAGAAAAGTAGTATGTATAGAAACAGAATAAGGGTCTGCACCATCCATAAAAACACTATCTCTTTGATATTCTTTTATATTTAATATTTCATAAGCTTTATCAGTCTCTTTTTTAATGTAAAAAGCACCTATTATAGCTTTTTCATCTGCAATATAAACTGATTTATTAAAGTCAAGCTCTATATCATCTCTATAAATATCTTTATCTTTAGGAATAAACTTACATAAAAATTCTCTTATATACATTGATATAAGATTACTAGGATCATTTAATAAATAAAAATATAATAAATTGTTATTTATTCTATGTACAATAGCAATATTATTTTCTTTATTAATCCATCTAGAACCAACTTCTGGAATAGTATCTTCAGTATTAGGTTCTAATAATGGCTCTAATATCTCATCATAATTCTTTAAGAAGTTATAAATCTTATCTCTTTTAACCTCAGGATCTTTATCACTATTATAAGATAATGTGGTTTCTCCCGAACCAATTACTTTATAAATAGCATCATCATTAGGATCTTTACTCTTAAATTTAGCACCACTTGGTATATATCTCGGTCCACTTTTGACCCACGCTTCATATAATCTTAAAAATTTCATATTAAACTACTTCTATTGTTATGTTACCTTCTGTAACTTTTTTACCTTTTACTAATCTTTGAGGGAACTTACGCATTATATCCTGCATCTTTTTTAAGTAAATAATATCCGTCTCAGGAATTGTTCCATAGCTTCCACGAGTTGCAATATCTCTCAAACTATTTTTACCTATCTTAAATACTAACTTATAGCCATTAAGATGTCTAAGTATTCTTGGGATAAATCTAATAAATGTTCTCCAATCTCCTATATTTATATAAGCATCTTGATAATCTTTCTTCTTAATACTTTCAATTGGATAATCATTTACATATGATCCTAAAATAGTTTGACCACTTATATCAATTTCTTTATCAAATAATCCTGGATATGAATTATTATTAGCATACTTTAGTAATTCTTTAGGACAAGCTTCTGGTCTACCTAAAACATAATTTAAGAAAACTATTCTACTAAAAAATGGATTCAAATTTATTTTACCTTCATATTCTAAATATGATTTATCTTTATAGATTTTATTTAACCTATCTGATAATTTTTTAGTAGCTTCTATACCTTTTCTAAATTTAGAATCGTCAATTGGTTTGGTATAATCTATATAACCACTAACCATCAAATCAGATGAGTAAACTGCACCTTTTATAATTGTTTCATCGCTCCACTTATCAATAACTTTTAATAATACATTAGCTGGTAGACTCCAACTAAAGAAGTCTTTGTTAAAGAAATTGGTAAAACTTCCCTTATAATAATTAACAAATGAGAATAAAGATTCATCAACAGCATTACACTTTTCACGATCAATTAAATCAACACCTGCAAATAATTGTTTTACTGATTTTATTAATAGATTCTTTCTACCATCACTTACACTTCTTTCAAATCCTAAAGTTTTACTCCATTTATAAACTTGTAATAATTTCTTAACAATTAAAGCTAAAGTTTCTTTATCAGAAGAATTAATTAGTAGTTCAATAGATGCTATTGAAGTATTAGCTTTTATATCTTTAACCTCAATTTTTTTAACAGCTCCTTCTATATCACCTAAACCAGTAATTAAATTTATCTTAGTTATATTATTTTTAGCTAAAATAGCTTCTAATACCTGAGAACAAGAACCATCTAATATATCGTGTGCTGCATGAACAGAACCATTCGGATTTAGAGTGAATCCAATCTTAAATAGTGGATTATACTCATCTAAGTCATAATTATAAAGTATGTATTGGTATCTACCGGTCGTATATCTACTCCACATACCACCAACAATACACCAAGAAGTATCAGATCCTAATACTTTTATATCTTCATGTTTAGGAACATAAACAATCATAATCTCATCATTCTCAAATACTATTTTACTTTTAAGTTCAGGTAAAATAGATTTAACATATTCTCTATCATTTTTAGCATCTTTTGAGAAAAGTTTGAGAGCATCTAATAATTGTTCTTTACTTTTATATCTTGCTACTTTACTAATAAAAGCTTCTAAGTTATCTTTTTTAGATACCTTTAATAAAATATTAAAGTTTGAACTATTATTTTTTATAGCTTCTCTTGCTAAACTTTTTTGTAAAGAAGGAAATTTACTAATTAATGAATTAACTGATAAATCATTATATGAGTCTTGAGCTTTATCTAAAGCTTTTTCATAAGTTAATTTAGATATATCTAACGTAACATTTTTAGACTTTAGATCTATTATCTTTTTATATAATTCTTCTAACTGCTCATACGATATATTCTCTGACATTAGATATTCAGTAAACTTACCAATATATCCCATGTTTTTAGATAGAAGATCTTTAAGCTTCTCAAACGCTTTCATCTTCTTAGAAATTATGGATTTTGCTTGATCCATATTTTCATTAATAAAATTATTAAAACTTTTAACTATCATAGCATATTATATATTAATATATAAATATATAAAACAAAAAATAATTAATAAAAATGGATGAACTTACGCTAATAAAAGCAGAAATTTTAACAAACGAGTCAAAAGATCAACTAAATGTTGTAATATATCAAACAAGTAAGCAAAAATTTATTAGAGTAAGTAAACAAATATCAAAAGAATTCACACAAGAAATTTATCATCAAAATTATAATATACAAGATATAGTTATTGAAAGTGAATATCAAGATATTGATATTGAAGAAATAAAAAACATCTACGAAGAACTAAATAACAAAAGAAATACGGGTAGTAGCTTAAGATATAAAGTTTCAAGTCTAACAGATTCAGAAAGAAAAAGCCTAACTATTCTTGAAGAAGTATTTATGCCAATGTATAGAGAAAATAAACTAAATGAAATTGGAATATAAAAAATAAAAATTACCTAAACAAAAGGTAATTTTTTTATATATATCTAGAATTTAATAATAACTAACATTTGAGACAATTTTTAATTGACTCAAAAAAAAAATTTCTTATGCGTAACACTTTAATGTATCATTCTCTAGTTCAGAAACTAAGAGAATTTTTTTTGTCAAAAAATTTCATCGAGGTTCCAGCTCAACCAAGATTATCAATCTTAGCAGCTTGTGAAAATCCTCACTCTGTTGAAACTTATCAATGGAACAATCAAGTATGGCCTTTACCACAAACAGGACAAATGTGGTTAGAACATGAATTATTAAAAAATCCAGAATGGGAAGGAGTATTTTGTATAACTACATCTTACCGTGCTGAAAAAAATCCTATCGAAGGAAGACATGAAACTATTTTTCCTATGTTTGAGTTTGAGTCAAAAGGAACAATGGAAGATCTTCTAAAATTAGAACATGAACTTTTAGTTTATTTAGGTTTTGGTTCACCAGTAGAAAGAAACTATGATGATTTATGTCAAGAATATGGTGGAGTGGAAATTCTTGAGAACGAACACGAAGCAAGAATGTGGAAAGAATTAGGACATTGTGTTTCTTTACAAAACTTTCCAATTAGAACAAATCCATTTTGGAATATGAAACACAACCAAGATAACATTTTTAATAAGGTAGATGTTATTTTATTCGGTCAAGAAACTATTGGTTCTGCTGAAAGAAGTTGTGATGTTGAGAAAATGAGAGAAATGTTCTATACTATCGAAAATGGTGGTTACGCTAAAAAACTATTTGACTTATTTGGAGAAGAAAGAGTTGTTAAAGAATTAAATGACTTTTTATCACACGACTTTTTCCCAAGATATGGTGCTGGAATTGGTTTAACAAGATTAGCAAGAGCTATGGAGTTATTACAAAAACAAATAAAAGAACAAGCATTTGAGCTAATGCAAGGAGTAGAATAAAAAAAGAGAGACGAAAGTCTCTCTTTTTATTTATCGTTTAATAATTTATCAATTTTTTGATCTCTTATATAAGCTATATCTTTTAATTCTGGTCCTTCAGGCATATTCTTTTTATTTTTTCTATTCGTTTAACTTTTCTCATATTTTTCTTAGCTAACTTCTTTAATCTATAAGCCATAACATGATAAGACGATAATGTTTCATCATCTAAATATGTTTTATCACCTATCAGATCAAGATGATCTATTATTATTGGCTTATATTCTTTCATTTGAATAAATCTTTTATTATAAAATCTCTTTTAATACTTAATGGTAATAAGTTTATAATTTGTTTTTTACTAACTATCTTAGTGGATGTACCAAAACTACCATTAAAATTATATAACTCTGTTAAGTCATTTCTTAACGAGAATCCATATGCAGTTTTCTTAGTTTTATTAAAATTATCTTGTAAATAAACCTTATCAACTACATTATTACTAACCATAATCCAAATTATATATTGTTCATTAAATACCAATTTCCAATGTGAATCTTGTTTTGGATGTATCTTTTTTTCTTTTACCTGAACATACCTACCTGTCTTATTATCAATTACATGCTTAGTAGTATGATCATCCAGTATCATAGCTTCTCCATCATTATATGGATTTGGCTTATGAAAAGGTATCTTAGTAAATCCTAATTCTCTTAACTTTTTGGTTGCATTCATAAAACAAATATAGTAATAATTATATAAATATTATGGAAAAAGTTAAATGTATTATTATAGGATCAGGACCTGCAGGGTATACCGCTGCAATTTATGCAGCAAGAGCAAATATGAAACCTGTTTTATATCAAGGAATGCAACCTGGTGGACAGCTAACAACAACCAATGATGTTGAAAATTACCCAGCTTTTATAAATGGTATAAAAGGTATTGATCTTATGAATAACATGGAAGAACAAGCTAAAAGATTTGGTACAGACATACGAAATAATTTGGTAACGAAAGTAGATTTTTCAACAGATAAAAAAATAATTACAATCAATCACGATCATCAAATCGAAGCTGATACCGTAATTATATCAACTGGAGCTACTGCAAAATACTCTGGTGTAAAAGGAGAACAAAAATACTTAGAATTAGGTGGTGGTGTTTCTGCATGTGCTATCTGTGATGGATTCTTTTATAGAAATCAAAATGTTGTAGTAGTTGGTGCTGGAGACTCAGCTTGTGAAGAAGCACACTATTTATCTAAAATATGTAAAAAAGTAACTATGTTAGTAAGAAGTGATTTTAGAGCTTCTAAAATTATGGTTGATAGAGTTAAAAATACGGAAAACATTGAAATACTTATGAACACGGTAACCGAAGAAGTTGTTGGAGACGGTCAAGTTGTTACTAAAATCAGAGTTAAAAATACCTTAACAGAAGAAGTAACTGAGATACCAGCAACAGGATTCTTTTTAGCAATTGGTCATAAGCCAAATACAGATATATTTAAGGATTATTTAACATTAGATTCAACTGGATATATCGTTACTGAAAAAGGAACAACTAAAACTAATATACCAGGTGTTTTTGCAGCCGGTGACGTAGCAGATAATGTTTATAGACAAGCTATTACTGCGGCAGGTACTGGTTGTATGGCAGCATTAGATGCTGAAAGATACTTAGCAAGTTTGGAATAGTAAAAATTTTTTCTTAATTTTGTTATAATTATCAACCTTTTCATAGAGGACATCATTATTTTAATTATATAATACAAAAAGAATTATGAGAACAATAGCAATTTATCCCGGCTCATTTAACAAAATGCATATTGGACACCTAAACATCATTGAAAAAGCTGAGCGCATTTTTGGTAAAGGAAATGTCATAGTTGCTATTGGTATAAATCCAGATAAAAACTACCCCGAAAGAGAAGACCCAAAAGAAATAGAAAAGCGACTCAATCGACCAGTTATAACTTACAATAAATTTCTACATGAACTTGTTGAAGATTATGAGAAAGAAGGTTGTAAAGTAATTATAATTAGAGGATTACGAAACGGTACTGACTTAGATTATGAAGTAAATCAATTTAGATTTACAAGTGATTTTAAGAAAGATATAAATGTTATTTATCTAACCTGTGATAAAGAATATGAACATATATCATCATCTGCTATTCGCAAAATTGAACAATTTGCTGGTACAGATATGACAAAAAAATACACAATATAATGATGATTGATTTTGATTGTGAGAAATGTAGTAAAAGATTTACACCTTCTACCAGAGAAGATATTAAAATGAATAACCAAACAGGAGAAATTTGGTTTGTAAGCGGACCAAGTATATGTGACGATTGTAAGCAACAAGAAAAGATAGACAAAAGAGATAAAAAGCTACAAACTTTACTAAAACCAACACTTAAAGATAAAGTAAAAAAATGGATCAAAAAAATTTGTATATAACTCCAATGTTTCCTTACCCATCAGGGTCAGGATTGCATTGTGGTCATTGGTATAACTATGCTATTGTAGATAGTTATTGTAGATATAAGCGTTATCAAGGATTTAACGTTTTTCAACCTTTTGGTTATGATGCTTTTGGATTGCCTGCAGAAAACTATGCGAAAAAAGTAGGTAGGGATCCAAGAGAAGTTACCTATGAAAATATAGAAAACTTTAGACAGCAAATGAAAAACATGAATACTCAATATGAGGAAATGTTGATTACTTCAGATGCTGAATACATTAAATGGACACAGTGGTTGTTTAAGCAATTGTATGATAAAGGATTGGCTTATAAAAAAGATGGTGAAGTTGACTTTTGTAATAGTTGCGAAACCGTCTTGGCAAGAGAGCAAGTAAAAGATGGTAAATGTGATAGATGCTCAAATCAAGTTGAAAAGAAAATTTTGAATCAATGGTATTTTAGAATTACTGATTATAAAGAAAGATTGATTGCTAATTTGGATAAAATCGATTTTCCGGAATCAACGATAAAAGCTCAAAGAAATTGGTTGGAAAATCAACATGATTGGTGCGTATCAAGACAAAGAAATTGGGGTTGTCCTATTCCAATTGAAGGTGAGACCGATACAATGGACACTTTTGTAGATAGTTCTATCTATACTATTGTTTATTGTTTGATGAAAGGTATTAAACCAAAACCAGCAGATTTGTATATTGGTGGATCAGAACATGCTTGTATGCATTTGATCTACATTAGATTTATTACAATGTTTTTGTATGATATAGGTTTTATTGATTTTGAGGAACCTATTACTAAATTGATACACCAAGGAATGATATTGAATAATGGTGAAAAAATGTCTAAGTCAAAAGATAATGTAGTAAGTTTGGATGGTTATGACTCAGATGAAATTAGATTTTACTTGATGTTTATTGGTCACTATTTTGATGGTGGTTCTTGGTCAGATGAAAATATAATTGGTATTAGACGATTTATTAATCGAATGAAAACTTGGTTGGAAAAAACTGGTGAGGAAACTATTGACATAGAAGTATTTAAGAAAACTATATTTGACTATACAGAAGCTTTTAAGTTTAATAAAGTTGTTAGTTCATTTATGATTTTGATGAATCAAAATAAAAGTAAATCATTGACTTTAGAATGTAAAAAAGAATTGATCGATTTGATTGAAATTTATATGCCTGCTATAAAAGAAAAAATCCGCTTTTAAGCGGGTTTTTCATTTGATATATAATCTCTATAATTTGTTACAATTGAGTTTAGTTTAGATACATCACTTTTCGTTTTACCTATAAAATCAACATCCATATAAAATAATAATTGGAAGAAGTCTTTTCTGATAATATTTACATCCAACAATTGCTCATTTTGCATCATTTTAACAATAATATCTTGTGTTATTTCACTATTCATATCTTTTAGATAACCATTTTTTATCATCCATCTTTTTAATCCATGAAATCTTGCATATATCTCCGATGATGATGTTAAATAATTCATTTTATCTTTATCTAAAAAAATAATATCAAAATATTGATCTTTTAGTCTTTGACCAATTTCCTGAGTCTTTGGATCATTTTCTCTACCGGTTTTTTTAACCATTACGTCAATATAATCATTTATCTTTTTTCTTATCTTTCTCTCTCCTGCTTCATTCCTCAAAACAATATCCTTGTCTAATATATCAACAATATTTGATAATTCACTGTATTCTTTTCTACCATCAACCAATAAATCATCAACTAAATGTCTTAACTCATGTAGTATAACCTCATCAAAATCAGTACCTAATTTAATTCTTTCCCTATCAACTAATATTACTGTCATTAGATTCTTGAAATTATCCAAGTAACCAAAATAACAACCAAGTGCATCCCTTCCAGTAATTAGTTGGATAGTATCAGTATCAACTAAGACAAAAGGTATAGTATTAATACCATCTATTAGCTTCTTTCTTTCATCATCTGAGATTTTCTTATCTTGCTTAAGATCTGATATTAAGCTATTTTTTATAGCATTAATAGCAATTTTTTCTTTTAATGTGGGTTTGTTATCAACATCAGCAACAATTCTATTCATTTCACCTAAAGTGAGATTTTTCTTAGCAGGAAAATAGTGCCTATAAGCAGCAACAATACATATACCTAATAAAAATCCTCTCCAACTCATTTTGAATTCCAATTCTTCATTTATAGAATACTCATCAACTGTTTTAATATACTTCATAATGTATATATTAAACTATTAAGTCCATTTTTTATATAAATAAAAATGTCAGTATATAGAAATAAAAAATTTAATTCTGGGAATAAAGAGTTAGACAAAAGAATTAATAAGTTTTTAGATAAATATTATATGAAAGATAAAGGATTTTTTATTTTTAAGAAAAAATGGCACTCTATTTGTAGTGCACACCAAGAATACAAAAATGATTGTGCTCTATGTAATGTAGGTAGCTGGAAAAATATTTTTTTAGGAAAAATAGAAAGTCTGATATATAAATTGTCCCCAAAATTTTATAAAAAGATAATTAGTTATAAAAAAGTAAGTTTAGAACAAATTGATGAAAACAAAAGAAGAACAAATAAAAGAAAAAATAAAAAACGCTCACTATCATAAATTTGGTGCAGTAGCACCAGATGGATTTGTTTTAATTCCAAAAGAAACATTCGAGCGATTAAAAGATTTTGATGTTTGGAAAGAATGGATTCACAATCCATCTATTTTAGAACAATATGCAATTGATGATCTAAAAAAACAAGAATAAAATTTGGTGGTATAAAAAATAGTTGTATCTTTGTATAACAATTAAAGAAATGGTCCTTCAACGTAATCACCTTGGTGGTGAGCTGGCTTCTAAACCCAGCGTTATCGGGTTCGAATCCTGGTGGGATCACAAATAACTAATATATAAATAAAAAAAACAAAATTATGATGTAGATTAAGGTTACTAACCACAACAAACCATTTTTATTTTTTAATATATATAATATGGAAAATAAAAAACTACAGATATTTATTGAAAAGTCATCAATAAAACATAATAACTTTTACTCATACGAGTATTCTAATTATATAAATAATAATACCAAAATTATTATAACTTGTCCTATACATGGAAATTTCACTCAAAGCCCTAAGAATCATTACTTAAAAGGATGTGGTTGTCCAAAGTGTGGTAATGAGAAAAGAAGTACTTCATCCTCAAAGGGTTTAGAAAATTTTATAAATGAATCTAATAAAATACATAAAAATAAGTACAAATACCAAAATTCCATTTATATAAACACAAATACCAAAATTATCATAACTTGCCCAGAACATGGAAACTTTGAACAACTTCCACTACATCATATAAAAGGTATAGGATGCTCAAAGTGCTCAAATAATTATAATAAAACAAAATCAGAGTTTATAGAAATTGCAAAAGATATACATAGTAATAAATATAATTATGATAAAACTATTTTTATAAATAATAGTGTAAAAGTTACAATAGTTTGTCCAAAACATGGAGAATTTACTCAATCACCTTATCATCATCTAAAAGGATTTGGGTGTAAGAAGTGTAGCGATTCAAAAGGTGAAATATTCATAGATAAATACCTATCTAATAGTAATATAAAATTTATAAGAAATAAAACATTTGATGATTGTATCTATAAATCAAAATTAAAATTTGACTTTTATCTAAATGAATACAATATATGTATAGAGTACGATGGTAGGCAACACTATGAGGCAGTTGATTATTTTGGAGGAAACGAGGCACTACATATTTCAAAAAAGAGAGATAATATTAAAAATAAATATTGTAAAAATAATAATATAAAATTATTTAGAATAAAATATTCCGATAATATTGAAAAAAATTAGAAAAAATTAAAAATTATATAAAAATGACTTAGATTAAAAACAAACAAGAGAAAACAAAAATGATGGTTATAACAAGATCAGATCTTAGTTATGGTTATCAGAGTCAACAAAGTTGTCATTCAGTTGCAGACTTTGCACACGAATTTCCTCAACAATTTAATGATTGGAAACAAAATTCCAACTCAATCATTTGTTTACAAGTAAACAATAAAAAAGAATTAGATGCTTTATATCAAAAGTTATCTAAATTAACTCCTGTTACAAAATTTTACGAACCCGACTTAAATGATGAACTTACATCTATTTGTTTATATGCAGATAAAGATGTCAGAAAGAAAGTTTCATACCTTCCACTTTTAGGTAAACCTAAAAAATCATCTTTCAATAAAGTCATATCTGATATGATCAATACTCCGCAAACTAATACACAAAATGTATTAGAACACGGCCTCTCTGTAGCTAAACACTTCAAAGATTTATCAGATAATAAAACCGAGAATTGGAAACTACCAACTTGGTTTACTGATAATAGAGACTTTATTATGAGTAATTTACACTCAGAAAAAGATATTACTGAATATCAAGTAATGCATGATTGTGGTAAACCTTACTGTATTATGATTGATGAAGAAGGTAAAAGACATTTTCCAAACCACGCACAAGTTTCATTTGATACTTATAACAAAATTTCTAACAATAAGATTGTCGCAGACTTAATCTTAAAGGATATGGTATTTCATACCATCAAAGCAAATGAAGTAGAAGATTTTGTTAAGAATAATTCAATACAAACAGTTTTAACCTTATTAGTTACTGCACTTTGTGAATTACACGCAAACGCAAGTATGTTTGGTGGTATTGAAAGTCAATCATTTAAGATAAAATATAAACAAATCGATAAAAGAGGAAAGCAAGTGCTTACTTTATTAAAAAATAAAAATTAATTATGACAACAAAAGAATTTATTAAGATTTTACAAGAAGCTGACCCAGAAGGAAATGGTCACATCAGAATGGAAGGTGGTATTCCAAAATTTGCAGTAGCAAAAGAAGGATATTGGGATGGTCCGTACGCATACATAAACGAAAATGATGAATATGTTTATTCTACCAAAGGATATAAAGTCGATATTTATTGCGAAGAAGTATGGGATTATGTAGAAAATAGATACCAAAGAGGTATGAAATGGGAAGAAATGGAGAAAAAATTTAAGTTTGAGTTAGGCTATGTTATTAAAAATGAAAGAGAGCAAAGAATCATAGATAAAGCAAAAGAAGCATTTGACTCAAATGAAGAGATAGATCAAAGGTTTTTTGAACAAGGAAAAAATGAAATGATTGAAAATGCGAAAAAAGGATGGACTTGGTTTCAAGATAAAAGAGTAGATACTGAAAGAGGTATGCATATCTATTATACCTGGAAAATCTACGATGAAAATGGAAAACCACTCGGTTCTAATATACATATGACAGACTCAGTACAAAATTCAGGACTATGGGAAAGAGTAGATAATAACAAAAAAGAAGGTTATTATGAGTGGATATTGAAAAAATAATATTATATTTGTAATATATAAAAAGAAAAGGATTATGGCGAACGCACCTATAACAAAACTAGAAAAATTAGCATGGGATTATGCTAAAGCAAAACACGAAGGACAAGTAAGAAAATTTACAGGTCAGCCTTACTTTGATGCTCACGTGCAAAAAGTAAATGGAACTTGTAAGCTCTATACAACCAACGTTGTTGTTTTGGTAGCTGCGCTTTTACATGATGTAATTGAAGATTGCTTTGAAAACAAATGGGAAGGTTATGCAGAAATCAAAGAAATCTTTGGAAAAGAAATTGCTGATATAGTTTTAGAATTAACATCAGATACAGATGAAATTAAACATAAATGGGGTGGTAGTAAAATGGACTACCTTATTTACAAAATGACTCACATGTCAGAAAATGCTTTAACAGTTAAGCTATCAGATAGATTTAATAATATTGCAGACGCTTTCACAGCTTCTGAAAGATTTAGAAATAACTATTACAGAGAAACTTGTGCTATTGTGGATGCAGTTGAAAAACTTGATCTTAATAAAGAACAAACACAACTTCTTACTGATATAAAAGCTAAATTAGAAAATGTTAGAAGAATTTTCAAAATTAAAAAATTTACAGAATTCAAAAAATAATAATAATATGAGATAGATTGTAATCAGAGGTCCAACTTTTATATTTTTTCTTAGGTCAATAAAAAAATAATAACTAAAAAAAAATATAAAAATTATGGAAACAAAAGTAAACGAATTAAACAAAAACCTTAAAGATATAATGGTTTTAGCAACAGAGGTTGCAAAAAATAAAAAATATGTAATAAAAGTAGATGGTGAAGAACAATCACACTTAGAGTTTATAAACTTTAAGATTGATCACTTAACACAATCAGGAAGAAAAAAATTAGCAAGAAGAATTTTTGTAATCAATAAAAAAAGAGGACAAAAATCTTTTAATAACTTCTTCTGGTACTTAAAACTAAAAAATATAATCGATTTCAAAGTTGTCTTAGAAACAAGTAAAAAAGAACAACAAATTCAACTTTTAAGAAAAGAATATGTTAAGTTAAGAAAACAAGCTGAGGAAACAAGACTTAAATATGTTGAAGAAAAAGGAGATTTTTATAAATCATAAAATAAAAAAGCCACTGATTAAGTGGCTTTTTATATTAAATCTCTACCTTCTGTTTCGTCAAAGTATCTATATGTAAATCCTTTAACTTTAATAAATTTACCTGTTTTCTTATTAGTTTTCTTTTTACAACAAGATACTATGTTAGAATCACTAGTTATACCATTATTTCTCATAGCTTGCTTGATCGAATCATATATCTCAACTAGTTTACCATCTAAATCATACTTACATACCCTTTTACTATTAACTTGAATACTAACATTATAAGGCTTATAATCAAATACATCACCCTCATATCTAAAAGTAGTGCTATTTACTGTATAATAACTCTTTTTATTACAACAATTAGAGATTAACCCGATGTGACATCCAGTATAATTCCTAGCCTCACTCATAGATTCGTATCTACCTAATATATTACCATCTAAATCATAATGTATTATCGACTTTTTCTTAGATTTAACAGACTCTTTTAATTTATTTCTTAATTTTTCTTTTTTAGTTATATAAGTCGGTTTTGATAAATTGAATTCCTCTATTTTAGAATTTATATAAATCATATCAGGTTCAGTCATTGATTTAATACAAGGAAAGTAATTATCGATATATCTAAAATAGAATCCACCAACGGTTTTATTTTTACCATTTTTACAACATTTAATTATATGTGAACGACTTAAACCAGTAATAGACTCACATTCATGAATAGAATTATAAATTTTAACTATTTTGTTAGCTAAATCAAATTGAATAATCTCTTTCCTATTTGGATGACATAATCTCAACCGCTTGATAGACTCGTTGGTATGTCTCCTACCAGTCCAGTCAAAACCATCACCACCATCAGTACTATTAGTTAATTTGAAACCAAGATTACGATAATACTTTATCCAATAAACCTCTAACTCGTTGATATTATCTAATTCAGTTGAATCAATAATTTCCATTATTGGAAATAAATTATTTTTTCTTAAAGATAATAACCACTTATTTTTAGAAGTCCAAGATTCAACTAGATTAGACTCACTAAGATGTCTTTTAAGTCTATTATCAGGATTATTACTTTTTCCAACGTATTTAATTTCATTAGATACTGGGTCTTTCAAAATATAAATATAGTTTTTCATTATTTATATATAAAATAAATAACACCCCCTTGTGAAAAAAGTTTTTATTTTTTCAAAAAAGTGGTATATTTGCATAATAAAAATTAATATATAACTAAAAATAATTAAAATATTATGGTAACACGCGTCGCGCCGTCGCCGACTGGCTTTTTTCATCTTGGAACCCTTCGCACAGCTCTATTAAATTATTTGATGGCAAGAGCTAATAACGGTAAATTCATTCTTAGAATTGATGATACTGATCAAGAAAGAAACAGAGAAGAGTGGGTAGATTATATCTATGATCAAATGCATGATTATGGATTAGACTATGATTTAACTTTCAGACAATCTGAGAGATTAGATAGATATAAAGAAGTTGCTGAGAAAATTGGTACTAAGACCGAGAATGGTTACGAAATTGATATGGGAGAGTATTCTATGGTTATTTTAAGAAATAACGGATTTCCTACTTACAACTTTTGCTCAATCTTAGACGATTACGATTACGATGTTACCCATATTATCCGTGGTGTAGATCACATTGCTAATGAGGTTAAGCAAAGAAAAATCTGGGATATGATTTGTGAGGTTGAAGGTTCTAAAGCATTTCCTAAAGTTATCCACGCTGGTTTGTTATTTGATGGTAATAAAAAACTTTCAAAAAGAAGTGGTAATGGAACAACTGATGATTACAAAGATTACAGCAAAGCGGCTTTGTTAAACTGGTTGTTTAAGTTTGGTTGGTCACATCCAGATCCAATGTTTGATAAAAAACATCCAACATTAAGTATGCAACAAATGATTGATATGTTTAATGAAGGAAACATTTCAGATAGAAACTGTAAAATCGACAAAGCGAAATTAGAGTTCTTGAACAAAAGATGGAAAAATATCGAAAGAAACGCAACATCTGGAAGAGAGACTGTTGTTGAGTCAAGAATTATGAAGTTTGACGAATTTCAAAAATAAAAAAAGCCTTACTTAGTAAGGCTTTTTTTATGAAATCTATCTCTAATTTTAAGAGTAACAGAATATATTAAATTTTTATTTATATCATATTTATTTAGATAACCAAAAGATTTTAATTCTCTACCTAAAATATCAGTGAATTTAGAATTATCTAAATCATAATACTTTATTTCCTTATCAGCATCACTATCTAAAGTGAAAAGCTTAACTATTGGTTTAACATCATAGTCATTATCTAATCTTTGATATAATGACATGATATAATCTTCTATTCTATTCCAAGTATTACCTTTTCTAAAAACAATTTTCACCTCAATATAATTATATAATGTTCCTTTATATGGATCTATATTTATTGAGCCATCTACCTCGTCAAATAAATAAGCTAAAGTTCCGTCACATATATCTCTTATATTATCTAATTCACTTTGATCAAGCAAACCTTCATTAAATGCTTTAATATACTTCATATTGTATATATTAAAAATTATATACTGAAAAATTAGTCTATATTTAATTTAGATAATACCAATTTGCTCAAATCTTTAGTCTTTCTTATCTCATCTTCCCATATATAAATAACTTTATATCCAATCTTTTCAACCCTTTCCCTCTTATCACTATCCTTTTTCCAAACATCTTTAACCTTTCGAACCTCACCAGGAAATTTAACAACTTCATCAATATTATACTTAATAGGATTACAATGCCAATAGTCACCATTAACCTCAATAAGTATATTAGTATTAGATATTTTAAAATCAAATATCTTACCTTTAATATGAAACTGCGTAGTATATGATATTGATAGACTATTTAAAACCTCTGATATTTTAGTCTCTAACTTAGAAGTTCCATTATAATCATATAACTTATACTTTTGTTCATCTGTTAAATTATTCCAATATTTTTTTATAGAGATAGTCTGTTTTAAAACTCTTAATTTATTTTCTTCCTCAGTTAAATTATTCCAAGCAAAATTATTCTCAGCTACCCACTTTTTAAATTCAGTATCTCTAAAGATATTATCAACACCATAATTTCTCATAAATGTTTTTTTCTTACTCTCCTTCACACTAGCAACTTTTGATACATTATCAACACCATACTTCAATTTACAAGTTTTTTTATACTTATCAACAGAAATAAGTTTAGAACTCTCTGATATATTCCTTTTTTGAATATTATGATATTCCAAAAGAAATAAAAAAGATTTAAAATCAATACCAAACTCTCTTTTAATATCTGGTAAACTTTTTAAATTATTTATATAATTTTCTATTACACTATCTTTATCAGATATAAGTGGGAAATTCTTACTTATGTATAAAAACTTTATCTCATTTTTATCATTAGTTGTTTTACTTTTACAAAAGTAAATATGTGGGTCATTTCCTACTATCTTATTACAAAAAGGACATTCTTTCATATAGTATATATTAAATATGATAACTGAAAAACTTGTTTTTTCAAACTTTTCTCTATATATTTGTAAAAAATAGAAATCATGTCAAAATACCCAAGAACTTATCATTTACCTTGGTCTCCAGGTTCAACAAATGATGATAAAATATCCAAAGATGTAAATTATCTATTGTGTAAAGAGATTGTTATTACTGAAAAATTGGATGGTTCAAACTCTTGTATAAAAAAAGATGGAGTATATGGACGTTCACATGCAGTATTTACAACAAATCCCTGGGATGTTGAACTAAAAAAACTACATTCTATTATAGGTAATTACCTAGATGATGAAACATATGTTTTTGGAGAAAGTCTTTATGCAGTACATAGTATAGAATATACTAACCTTGAATCATATTTCTATATCTTTGGTGTTAGAGATAATAATATTTGGATTCCTTGGCAACAAGTAGAAGAGTATTCGTATCTATTAGATATACCAACTGTACCAGTACTTTTCAAAGGTGTAGTAAACTCAGTAAAAGAATTAAAATCACTAGTTGACGATTTAGTTAGTAAACAATCAGAATTAGGTGGTGAAATAGAAGGTGTTGTAGTAAGATCAGCAGGTATGTTTCATAATGACGACTTTGCTGAAAATGTTATGAAATGGGTTAGAAAAGATCATGTTCAGACAGATGAACATTGGACCAGAAACTGGAAAAAAGCAAAAATAAAAAGTCGAGATTAAAGATCTCGACTTTTTGTTATAAATAATATAAATAGAAAAATATAAAATTATGGCACTTAGAAATAATGGAATGATTACTAAAGGAGAGTATGAAGGTAAGACACTTGAAGAAGCTACACAGTATGCCAAAGATGGTGGTTACACAGTAAGAATTGTTGAGCAAGATGGTCAATCATTTATGCTAACAATGGATCTTAGAATGGATAGAATCAACTTTAGAGTTAAGAACGGATATGTTATTGATGCATATGGTGGATAATTATCAAAAATAATTTTAATAATCAAAATAATTTTCTATCTTTGTATAAAATAATAAAGTTATGTTCAAATCAGTACTCGAAACACTCTCAGACACAGAAATCATGGCGATTAGTCATCAATTAGCTAATCCAAGTATTCCTAATAAATCAATTGTTAAACAATTAAAAGGTAAATCAAATTATAACTTTTCCGAAATCAAAGGAACTGATAATGAGGTTTTAGTACAACTTTTACTTGAAGTAAACATTGAATTGGCTGAGAGACTATTTAAGTCTAACGCTAATTTATAAAAAGATGAAAACAGTCAAGATTAGTAGGTTTTCCAGATTAAGAAAATAATATATATAATATGGAAAACCAAATATATCGAGACTGTCCAATCTGTAACAATAAAATCTATTATAGATGGAAAAGTGACTTTTATACAGCAAGAAAGAAGAACTCTAAGTGTAAAAAGTGTTCTACTAAAAAAACACAATTTACTAAAAAACATAAACTTAATGATATTTTCTCAAAAAGAGAAAACTCGTTAGATAATTTATTATCAGAAACACCACAAAGCTTTTATTGGCTTGGATTTTTGATAGCAGATGCTTATCTTAAAGATAATAGCTTTGAAATATGTTTGTCTGAAAAAGATAAACAACATTTAGTTAATTTCTCAAATTTTATTTCTTACAATAAAGAAATAAAATTTAGAAGTAACACAAAAAGCTATAGAATAGCATTTAATAATAAAAACTCTGGTTTAATAACTTGCAAAGCATCCCAAGAAGTAGCATCAGATAGAAATGCTTCCATACCATTTCCTACCTCAACACGACTTTTGCGGTCTTTCAACGAAAAACAAACAAGAATACCGTTGTCAGCTCCTTTTTTACCGATACCTAATCGGTTAAACTGCTCACTTGCAAATTCTTCAATAGATTGTCCATCTAAAGACTCAGTAGTAATTACACCAATTTCAATTGATGTTTTCTTTTCATAGTCAGAGATAAGACTATTTAATTTTGCTTCTTGCTCAGGTGTATAAAAGTTACCCAAGTCAGTTACCCAGTTAGTAGGGGTAAAATTTTTAGTGTCTTTTTGTGCTGATAAGGTCAGTGACACAAATGCCGTAAGTAATAAGAGTATTTTTTTCATATAACAAAGATACATGAAAAATTATTACTTGCAAATACTATTCAGAAATTTTTATCCACTTATTATCATGATTTAGAATAAAACTACCTATAAAAAAATCTTTCTTATTCCATTCATTTGGTGCTATAAGTGATAAAGTATTTACACCATCAAAATTATATAAATGATATTTTTTACCTATTATAGGTTCAAATGATATTTTAGAATCCCATATCATCATAGAAGTGTTATACTCTTCTAATAATTTCTCAGCTTTTTCTAAGAGTTCAATTCTTTCTCTATCAAAAACCTCATACATCTTTTTAGCAGATTGATTTTTGATTTTTGAAATGTCAGGTAAATTAAAAGACGGTGCACCAACGTTGGTAGGATATGATCTTAATTTAGCATCATAACCATTTTCTGGACTCCATACAATAGCATCAGGTTTTTTCATACCTATTATATAGAGTTTATAAATTTAGTTTTCAATTGAATTTATAATATCATCTAAGAATTCTTTTGCTTCTTCTTCTGATAAATCATTTAGGTCTTTACCACCTTCAACAGAGAATGAGTAATCTCCTAATTTTCTTAATTTTTCACCAGCTTTGTCATTATCATAAATAACAATTTTAGTTTGTGGTAAAGTTTTTAACCAATTAGCCAATTGTGGACTTGGATCATTACAAAGAACTGCAATACCTGGATAACCTGCTTGATGTGCTCTTGCTATATCAAATATACCTTCAGTTATAAATAAGTATTTATCTGTAAAACTTGTAGATTCTAATCCCCAAACTGCTATCTTTTTTCCTTCTGGTTCATCACCAACCCAGTTATAGTATTTAGTCTTTTTAGGGTCTTCCATCTTTCTAGCATCTTGTCCTTTCTTATCGTATGCACTATTGTACTTCTGATAACCTACCATTTGACCTGATAAGTTATATAGAAAGAAAAAAGTATCACCAGAATCCTCATCAATAATTAGTTGAGTTTTTTCAGGATCAATACCCCTATTACTTAAATGTGCCTTAACATCAAAACTTTCAAAAAATATTAGATATTTCATACTATATATATTAATATGATAATTTATCTTTTTTAATATACCTATTTGTAAAGCTACATAAAGGTTGTAAGTTAGTATAGTGATTTAATCTGATTATATCTTCCTCCGTAGTAGCAGAGGATAAAGGTATAATATGATCTATATCCCAACCATAGTTTAACTCACCATTATATAAACCATGATTATCCCAATTCATCCAAGGTTCAAATTTTGACTCTATATATACCTTAAATTCATCAAATGAACAACCAAGTATATCGATAGATTTTGACTTCTTTATAAAATCTCTTCTTTTTATTGACTCTCTTATTAATGAAACTATATTAACCCGTAATTTATATAAAGTATCATTCTCCTTTCTATTTTTATGATATTCTCTTCTCTTAATTTTATTTTCAGGTAAACTATTATAAGCTTTACTCTTAACTGATATATCAACTTTATTGGCCTCATACCATAGTTTATTAGATTCTTTGACCTTATCTTTATTATCCTTTTTCCACTTATTCATTTTAGGTCTTAAAATCTCTTTATTTTTATGATAATATTCTCTTCTCTTCTCTCTATTTAGCTCCTTGTTTGAATGATAATACTCATTTGTTTTCTTTAAGATCTCTTCTTTATTTTCAAGATATTTAACTTTTAAGCATTCTTTACATCTACTTTGTTTTTTGTGAAAATCTTCAATACTTTTCTCAACATTACATGTTTTACATACTTTCATAAATAATTATTTTTATTTATATATAAATAATTAAGGGTTATATTTTTGACATATCATATATTATTTATTTTTACCTCAAAAGATGAAGTAGAATAATCTCTTTTAACATCAAAGTCAATATTTTTATAACCTAACATATAAAAGTAACGATATATCACGTGATCTTTTAAGTATTCTAGTATCTCTTCTTCAATCTTGTCTTTTTTCTTTCTTTGTTCCCAATAATTTTCATCACCCCAACCAAAATCACTAAGCTCACCTATATAAAAATAATTAAGTCTAAAACTTAAACCAACCGAAATATCAGGTCTTTCAAACTCACTTGATCTTATCATTCTAGTTCTCGACCCATAATCTCTTTCACCTTTTCTAAGACTTGACGGTTCATCTAATTTTTTTTGCTTACCTTTTCTTAACTCGTTAAAAATTTCAACAACTAAATCCTCAGTACTTTTTCTAGCTGGATAAACATTAAAGCTGTCACTACTCCATAGACACTTAAATCTATTATATATCTTTATATAAGGATTTATATAAAACAAATCAGCCCTATATCCATCACCGTATCGTGAACTTTCATCATCAAATCTAATTGGATAATCATAAAAGTGATCTTTTAATGAAATTAATAAATTATCAAGTAAATCTTTATCTTCTTTGAATCCTTTAATCAATTCTACCTTTTCATAAGTTTCAACAAATTTATGTATAGGTATTCTGAGTTGTTTTAATCTATCTTTTGTTGATGTAGATAAATAGGAAGACCTACCATACTTTTTAGTTATAGCACCTAAATCATCTTCAAATTTTTCAAAGCATTTTATATACATCATAATTCAAATGAAATTCTTATCATAGTTACTTTTAAGTCAAATTTTGGATAATCCTCAAACTCTCCTAAAGTTCTAAACATTTTAGTTCCGGAAAAATCCTCTTTCTTTTGACCTTCTATAATTATACTACTTAATTTTAACTTGTAAAATTTTTCAAATTTATGAACAGAATCTGAGAATTCCAAATAAAAGTCATCATCATACATAACAAATTTAGGGTCTGATAAAGATCTAACATTCTTACCATTATAATTTAAGTGAGCTTTAAGTGCTAAATGACCATTAATAACTCCAGTTGTAACTTCTATATTTCTATCAACACAACATAAAAAAAACTCATCAGTCAAATACTCATTTACATCTGCTTTTTTGGTGTCTAACTTTTTAAGCTTAAACTCAAAAGTATAGATTTTGTCTACCGTATTCTTTAGACGATCAATATTATTTGCAGGGTAGCTAAAATAGCTAAAGTTTCTTGATATTTTAGCTAATTCAAAGTCTTTAAGAACACTATTAAGATGTTCAATCGCAGGCAAAATATCATTAAACTCTATTATCTCACATTTAGCAAAATTTTCTTTATTCGGTTCTCTAAACTTTATAATCAGTTCTCTTATAAACCCAGACAAATTACAAACTTTCTTTCTAATCTTAATAATAACACCATCAGGTAAATATGGCTTAACCTCTTCTCTAATAAAATCATCTAAAGCATCTGCATCTTTCAAGTAACTATAATCCGTATTTTCAAAAATAATAAAACTCTTCAAATATCTCATAATACTATATATATAAAAAAAGAGAGATAAAAACCTCTCTTTTGTTTATCCTAAATTAATAAATTTCTATTACCATTTACCTCTTCAAGTAAAGCAATTTCTCCTAATTTATCTTTAACTCGCTCTAACCATAAGTTAGTTTTAATCTTTGTCATCCAAACTAAATCTTGTCCTTTTGACTTTCTACTTCCTTTACATATAACACCTTCTTTTAAGTCATATACATTTTCACGCACATCTCTTATTAAGTCCATATTATAATCACCTTGATAAATCAATTCCGGAATATGTAAGTGACCAAACTTTCTTATGAAATCTCTTGGTGGTAAAATTCCTTTCTTATAAACATTTACATCAAAAAGAATAACATCTTTTGGCTCATCAATATGATAACCAGCAAATGAATTTTCCCCGGCATATTCACAAAAAACAACGAAATTATCAACATTTGGGAATTCCTTTCGGAAAACCTTTGGTAGTTCATCACCATATTTATCTAAAAATAAAGTAACTGCTTCTCCAAATTGATCGTGTCTTTCATCAATCATATTGCTTCTTGTTCCAAATTTATACCAACCTCTTTTTCGATTCCAACAAAATCGAACATTCGTCCCATCAATTTTATCAAATGCGTAAACTTGTTCACCAAACAAGCCGGCATCATAATACGGTATTCTTGGATATTGTTTCATATTAGATTGTTTTATTTTTTAATAACTCAGTATTAAAGTCATTTCTTCTCTCAAAGAATTTATTAACAACCTTAAAAGAATCTGTTTGCCATCTACCATTGGATAACTTAATTACAATACCTTCTGATAATCCATTTCTATAATCTGACTTAGCTTCTGATAAATCAACTACATCTTGCATACTATCTAATGTAATCTTTCTTGACTTGATGTAAGCTATTTGAGTTTGCTTCATCAAATCTTCAAAAACATCAGGAGCTACAAATTTTCTATCTTCTACTATGTAAATATCATAAGCTAAAAATAAATCTGGTAATCTATCATAATAAATAGAGTGAGTAGCATACATCCACTCTCCATAAATTGTAATTGGAGAATGGCATAATTCTGACAACTTTCTTATATCAGCACCGTGCTTATGAATCCAATTCCAAGCTGGTCGAAATTGTAATTTAGCAGGTGTATCGGTTTCAATATATCCTTTTTTAAGAATATGATTTCTGTTTCTTACTATCGGACCAGAAGTCCAAGAAACACCCATATTAGCACCATCAACTTTTTCTTGAACCCAAGCAGTTAAAGGAAAAGTTATCTTAGACTCAGTCACAATATCATCGTGAGTCATAGTTGATATAGATTTATCTAAATGAGCTATCCTTGGATAGTCTGGTGATATACTTCTTAAATTTTTAATTCTATTCTTTGTTTTCATCGTTTAATTCATTTTTAATCCACTCTTTAAGAAAGTTTTTCTCTGATCTTTTACTCGCTCTATATTCTCGTTTTAGATCTTTTTTACCTTTCTTAACAAGTTCTGGATCTTGTATTAGTTTTAATCTTCGTTTTCTTCGTTTTATATCTTGTATTTTGTCCTGCAACCAGGACGTATCTTTTGTTTTCATAATAATTAATTTTAATTTTTGATAAATAAAAAAAACCCTGTCAAAATGATTGACAGGGTTAGTAGTTTCGTATAGGTACAAAAATAGCACTACTGACTCGTTAAGTCAATCATAATGATTCGTAATGTTGTTTTTGTAACTTTCATATCTTATATATTATTTTTTAATTATTTGTTTTTAATTCTTTGCAAAGATAAATAAAAATTATTTATCTGATAATAAATCATTAAGTTTTTCATCACGAACTTGTGAAATATTTATAAACTTAGATAAATTACCATTATATTCTTTGAACTTTTCTTCTCTACGACTTTCTTCTAAAAGTAAATTTCTTTGTACTAAATGATCAAACATCAACTTAATATCTTTTTGATGCTCTTTTTTATCATAATAAAGTCTATTAAGACTAGCATATACATTATCAATCTTAACAATACAAATATATTTATGTGATGTAAATAAGCTTTTATCTACCTTAATTATAGAAACGGTAAATCCTTGTTTTGATCCTTTTCCAAAAAACTGAGGTTCAAATATAGAAGCTCCTTTTTCAATATACCTACTATTATCTTCATTAAGATATTTATCAACTCTTTTCATAGAATTAACATGAGTATCTATATCTAAAGATAAAACTGCATTGATAACATTTTTGAAGAATTTTTCACTTTCTGTCATAAAACTAAATTTTTTACAAAGGTAATAAAAAATTTTAATTCTTTATAAAAGAAAGAAAAATATTTGAAATAATAGATAAAAATATACTTCCTAAAAAAGAAATACTGATAATATCATCATAGATACTACCTTTGAAGTCATCAATTGAATTTTGGCAAATGATTCCAATCAACATAACAAAAAATGCTAGGTGCTTCAATTCACCTTTTAGAAAAATCTGGTATCGAAGAAGGAGTTGGTTATGGAGGTTTTCCAGTTAGTGGTCAATGGTTAAGATGTATCAACCCTGATGTGATTGAGAAACACAGCACTAAAGTTTATAGTAAAGCACAAATTGGTGCACCACCAATGTCTGTACCACACTTAGACACAAGATATATTGATGGTAAAAAAGAGTTACTATTTGGACCTTATGCTGGATTTTCAACCAAGTTCCTAAAAAATGGTTCTTACTTTGACTTATTTAAGTCTATAAATCTTTATAATATTGTCACAATGGTTAGTGCAGGACTAAGTAATATTCCTTTAACTAAATATCTAATTGATCAAGTTAGACAATCTAAGTCAGAAAAAATTAACTATTTAAGAGAATTTATACCTAATGCTGATCCTAAAGATTGGATTTTAGAAACCGCAGGTCAAAGAGTACAAGTAATTAAAAAAGATGCTAATGGTAAAGGCATCTTAGAGTTTGGTACAGAAGTAATTAAATCATCTGATGGATCATTAGCAGTCCTTCTAGGTGCATCACCGGGTGCTTCGACAGCAGTATCAATTATGATTGACTTAATTGAGAAATGTTTCGCAGAAGATTTTACTGATGAATTTACTAAGATAATACCATCTTACGGTAAAAAATTAAATGATGATAAAAATTTCTGTCAAGAAATTAGAAATAAAACAAAAAACTTATTTTAATTTTTATTATATTTGCAAAAAATAAAACTATTTATATGAAGATTTATAAAGCATCAAAACTATCAAGTTCAACAAGTAAGATTTTTTCTCATCAAATTATTATTGGTGAAAGTTCAATCACTATTTCTCAACCTGGACTTTTTAGCGGAAAAGAAAAAACAATTCCTTTTTCTAAAATTGCATCAGTAAATATTGAATGTCCACTATTTGGATTCTCAACAATTAAAATTGAAACTACTGGGGAAGGTAACATTGAAAGCTCTGGCTTTACTAAAGCAGAAGTTACTGAAATGAAGCAATTTATCTTATCTAAAATTTAATGTTAAATAAAAATCAAATAAAAGACTTAGAAAATATTACGCTATTGAACAAAAAATTCAATAGCGGTGATATTTCATTTGATGAAACTAAATACATCATTGAAAATTCATCAGATGAAAGAATCTCACATCTACTAAAAGTAAGTGATCAAATAATTAGATATGAAATGATTATCACGATTCTAACTTTTTTTGATAGAAAGAGAATACAAAAGCTTTTACTTCCTTACAATGAATTTGTTAGATTTATTAACGAGCTAACAAATAATCAACCTAAAGAAGTTATAGCAGAGTTATACTTTTTAGCTTGCGAACAAATTAAAACAGGTTACATACCTGCATCACCTTTAACTATTAACTTATTTAGATAATGTATTTATTTGGATCATCACTTATTAAAAAATATTTTGCTGATTTTAGAGAACCAAATGATATTGACTGGATTACAAATGATAAGTCAAAATTAAAACAATCTAACAAATCTGTTGAATATTACTATATGCCATTTGCTCCTGATCGAGAAATGACACCCGACGAGCTTTACACTGTTAAAGTAAGTCATGCTATCTATGACATACACTGGCAAAAAACAATGTCTGATATTCGATTTTTACAAATCAAAGGTTGTAAACTTTTACCAGATTTTTTAATACAACTGAGACAACATTGGGAAACAGTACACGGTGTACAAAAAAGAACTGACTTTGAAGTACAACCCGGTAAGTTTTTCGACGATAGAGTTAAACGTAAAATAAATCATGATGATTTACATCAAATGTTGAATCCAAATCCAACATATAAAAAGATGATTATTAATGATGTAAATCCATCACCTGAAAAGTTTTTTAATCTTTCAGAAAACGATAGAAAAGAAGTACTTTTTGAGGAAGCATTCGTAATCTCGTTAGAAAGATTTAGTAATCTACCTGATAGACTAGCTTATCAAAAAGCACAACAAAATCTTGTAACAAGATTACACCCAGTCTGGTTATCAGACTATATAATACAAAATTGGCAGACGATTTATTTTAATCCAAGCAATTCAACATTTTATAATCAATATAAGAAATTAAAAAACTAAAATATGAAATACACAAGAGAAACAATTATCGAAAAAATTAAATCTGGAGACACTGACTTTTTCTATGAAATCTATAATAACGATACATACGGAAAAAACTCAGAAGTATCAACCGTTTATGATCAACACTGGGGTGATGGTAATGAATACTACATTACACTTTACTTTGAGAAATTAGATATGTATGTTCTTTTAGATGGTACTTATTCATCTTGGGACTCTCCATACTGGGATAGCGTATCTCACGCTGAACCATATCAGTTTACAGAAACTAGATATAAACCAGCTACATTAGAATACATCAGAGATAAAAAGCTTGAAAAAGTTTTAGCTGAGGATAAACCAGTAAACGAATAATATGAAGCTTAAATTAAGATAAAATGGAGATAAAATCCATTTTATCTTTTTTTATATCTCTATTTATTTTACTACAAAAAAATATATTATATTTGTAAAAATAATTAAAATATGAGACCAACATCAGGAATTTGTGTAGATGGAAGTAGTCGTGGTAATCCCGGTGCCGCCGGTTACCAAGCAGTTGATATAGCAACTGGAGAAGTTTTATTTAATGTTAAAATTGGTGACTCTACTAATAACATAGCTGAGTTTATTGGTTTAGTACACGCATTAGATTATGCTATTAAAAATGGCTATACTGAGGTTTACTCAGATAGTCAAACCGCAATAGCTTGGGTAAGAAATAAAAAAGCAAAATCTACATTAAAGTCGAATCTAAAAACAGAAAGATCGCTAAATTTAATGGCTAGAGCGGAAGTTCACCTATCAAAAATTCCTGGATATTTTAACTTAGTTAAAAAATGGGAAACTGGAGATTGGGGAGAAAGTCCAGCGGATTTTGGTTATAAATAAAAGAGGTCATTTAGTCTCTTTTTAATTATATACTATATTTTCCTAAAATATAAATTTTTTGTATATTTGCATTAAATAATTAAAACATGATTAAAAAAATTTTCACAGTACTCATAAGCTTATTTATGACTACTATTTATTCACAGAATGATACAATCAACTTAAAAGATGTATCTATTTATGGTGTGAGAAGTAACAAAACTTCTCCAATTTCAAAGTCTATTTTAGATAGAAAGGTTTTACAAAAAACTTCAATTGGTCAAGAAGTCTCTACTATTCTATCACAAACTCCTAATGTAACTTTTCACTCGGATAATGGAACTGCGTTTGGTTATACTTATTTTAGAATGAGAGGGTTAGATCAAACGAAAATGAACATGACCCTTAATGGAGCACCTCTAAATGATCCGGAAGATCAAGGAGTATTCCTTTCTAACTTTCCAGGATTCATAGACAATATACAGTCAATGGAAATTCAAAGGGGAGTAGGTACATCTACTAATGGAGTGGCATCTTTTGCAGGTTCTGTCAATTTTATTTCACCTGATGGAACAGAAAAAGGATCTAATATTAAATACACATTCGGAGAATTCAATACAATAAGAACATCCGGAACTTTTAGTTCTGGACTATCTAAAAAAAAATTAGCACTTTACATCAACACATCATATTATAGAACAAATGGATATAGATATGGATCTGGAGGTGATGGAAGATCAGTGTTTATGAGTGGAGGTTATTTTGGAGAAAATAACCGATTAAAGTTTACTAGTTTTATTGGAAACTCAAGAAATGGAATGTCTTGGTTAGGTGTAAGCGAAAATGATATAGCAAATAATCCTAGAACAAACTATAATCAAAATGATGGACAAGATAACTTCACACAGTCATTTTTTCAATTAGAATATACAAAAAAGCTATCACCATCATTAAGGCTTCATACATCAGGTTTTTATAATGTGCTTAATGGAGGTTATGATTACCTTTCAGCTTATTTCACCCCAGACGGAGGAAATAGGAACTTATTCTTGAATTCTGATTATTTTGGAGTTATTAATAACTTAAACTACTCATCTGATTTAAAATTTGATTTGGGAGTAAGTGCAAATTCCTATAAAAGAAATCATAGTTATACATGGGATAGCTCAAATAATAATTACGGAGTAAAGAACGAATTTAACACGTATCTAAAAGGATCATATAAAATAGAAAAGTTTTATTTTTCAACCGATTTACAATATAGAAGCATTCGTTTCAGCTATAATCCTTTCAGATTTAATACTATCGAATGGAACTTTTTCAATCCTAAGATAGGATTAACTTTTCAACAAAACTCTTCTACTAATTATTATTTGAGTGCAGGATTATCTCATAGAGAACCAACTAGAACTTATTTATTTAATGATGGTTCTAATCCAGCAGACTATTTCTCAGGAACTCTGAATAATACTGTGGAAAAAATGATAGATTATGAATTAGGAATCAATCACAGATCAAAAATAATTTATTTACAAGCTAATCTATTTTTCATGGATTTTATGAGAGAAATCGCTCAATCAGGAGGAACTCAGCCTAGTGGCGTTCCAAATTCTGAATTGGTAAAAAATAGCTATAGAGCGGGTGTTGAATTAGACACTAAAGTTATACTATCAGATAATTTGTCAATATCATATAATGGAGCTTTTAATAAGTCATCAGCTAAAGAAGGTAGAGAGCATATTTTGCTACCTAGATTTAATCACAATCTTAGAGCAACATTTGAGAAAAAAGGATTTCTATTAGAAATTCTTTCCAAATCTCAATCTTCAAGTTATTTAGACTTAGATAACCAATATTCTATTCCAAGTTTTACAAGAATAGATAGTAATATTGGTTATATTAATAAGGATTACTCAATAGTATTGAGTGTAAATAACATCACAAGCGTTACTTATTTTACTAATGGATATATGATTGAAGGACAAGAAGATAGACAATTATTTGCAAATCCACCAATTAATGCATTAGTAACTATTAAGTACCTATTCTAAACTAAATAAAATGAAAAACATATATGTAGAACATATTTTAGATAAATTCAAGTGCTTTGATAGGTTCAATGATGTTGTTTATTTTGATTATATGATTAAACCAGACTTTAGAAAAGATAAAGATGGTAAGATACTCGATCACTCAACATATTTAGTTTATGAAGAAAGGGAATTTAACTCAGAGTTAAATACTGATAGTTTATCTATAAAATATTTTGCAGAAAAAGAGAGGTTTACGGTAACATTCAAAAGAGGAATTTTTACAGAAAAGTTTTCTGTTAATAAACGAGTTGCTATACATAAAAATGTTATTAGACAGGTAATAGAATTATTATTAAAAAAATTAAATGAACGTTATAGAGTTATTAGCAACGCTTTTTAGCCTATCATCAGTTGTTGCATCGGTTAGAAATAGTGTACTTACTTGGCCATTAGGTATAGTAGGTATACTATTTTACATGCTACACTTTCATAATATTGGCTTATTAGCAAACACAATTTTACAATTGGTATTTTTAGCACAATGTTTATATGGCTGGTATAATTGGAAATCTTCTGATGATATTAAAGTAAGCAGCCTAAATAAAATAGAGAATACTTATTTCGGTCTTTTATTTTTTGCAATCAATTTTTTAGTTATTTTTTTATTAAATACTTTTAGTGAAAGTAAATGTGTTATATTAGATAGCACAACAACATCACTAAGCTTAGTAGCAATGATACTTTTAGCAAATAAAAAAATACAAACTTGGTATTATTGGATTATAGCAGATATACTTTATATACTACTTTTTCTAAGTAATAAAGATTACTTATCAATGATAACTTATTCGGTATTTTTAGTTTTAGCAATTACTGGATTGAAACAATGGAAAAAATATGAAAAAATATAAAAACGGTCTGGTATTGGGAAAATTTTTCCCTTTCCATTTAGGTCACAAGTACCTAATAGACACCGCAATCGAAAATTGTGAAAAAGTTCACGTCATTATATCTCATAATAAGACGCAAAGTATTCCAGGTGAAGTTAGATATGAATCTATAAAGAAAACCTACCAGGACAACGCTAATGTAGCAGTATATCAGTTTGATGATACTGGGCTACCACAACATGATTATGAGTGTGGTTCATTAGACGAGTTTTATTCATATTGGATTCCTCAAATATATAATTTAGTTAAAGAGTTAGATGTTGTTTTTACATCCGAAGATTATGGTGAGAGTTTTGCTCGGTATTTAGGAGTAGAACATTATTTAGTTGATAAAGAAAGAGTAAAAATACCAACATCTGGAACAGCAGTTAGAAATAACCCATTTGATCAGTGGGACTTTCTTACAAAAGAAGCTAAACCATTTTTTGTGAAAAGAATTGCCATAATGGGTCCAGAATCAGTTGGTAAATCAACTATGACTAAAAATCTTGCAAGTTATTTTGAGACTAATTTTGTTGAAGAATATGGAAGATTGGTTTATGAGTCAAATGGGAATAAAGTAGGTTTAGAAGATTTTATTCCTATTTCAGAAGGAAGACAATCATTAGAAGATTGGTTGATAAAACGTTCTAATAAATTATTATTTTGTGATACGGAGGATATAACTACTTTGCTTTTTGTTTCTATGTATTGTAAAGATGATGATTATAAAGAAGTAGAAGATCAGTTAGAAGTTAAAATAGCAAATAGCAAACCTTATGATTTATATTTGTTATTGAAACCTGATTGTGAAGCTATTCAAGATGGAACTAGAAATTTTTTAGAAGAAAGACAACAACATTATGATAGAATAAAATCTGAACTTTCAGCAAGAAGATATAATTATGTTGAAGTTGGTGGAGATTGGAAAGAAAGATTTGATGAATGTGTTAAAATTGTAAAAAATAATTTTAATATATAAGTTATGAAAAAGTTGAACCTTATAAAAAAAATAATATTATGAAACATTTACGAAAATTTAATAAAATAAGTGAGTCTACCAAAAGAGGTGTATTCATAGAACCTGTTGCAAGTGCATCTGATTTTTTAGAATTTATAGATAATAATGACTTTGACTTCGATGGAAATGAATTCTTTGATAAGATGGATATGTGGGATGAAGGTATGCTATCCAGCAGGTTCTCTAAAGATTGGTGTAATAAAGTAATTAATGGTAATGCAAGTGAGTATTTGGATAAAAAAGAAAATACTATCCAGCAATTCTTAAATTATTAGAGGATTACGAATTAGATACAATAAGATTTGCATGTGATTGGTAAATTAAAAAATAAAATAAAATAATGTCACAAGAAATAGACTTATTAACAAAACTACACGCTTTTTACAGCAAAAGATATAAAGGCGCACAATTAGAAGAAAAATTTAATGCTGCTGTTTATGATTTAGTTAAAGCAGGAGACGTACAAAAATCAACTTATATGGAGTTCTGTGTTGAACATGATATAGAACCTCAAGTTGAACCAGTAAGGCCAGTAGCACCAGCTCCTGCACCTGCTCCTGAAAGACATTACTATGACGATGGTTGTGGTGGTGGAGCTAGATATAGCAGATCTTCATGTTAAAATAAAAAGAGACTTATTAAGTCTCTTTTTTAATATATTATCTCTCCATCAAATCCTAATCTAACATTCTGACCATCAAATACAAGCGTTTCTCTTACGTCTGACGGTGCAAAAGTATTCTTATGATATACTTTCATTGGTTGTCTAAAATATTCTTCTGGTGGCATATAAACATAGTTAAAACACTCACATCCTCCACCATATCTTTTCCACTCTTTGGTTAAAAAGAAATTATCACCAATCAACTCTTTAATATGAAAGTAAATATAATTTTCTTTTGAGTAATCATTTACCGGCATTAAGGAAACTAAACCAACATCATTTATTCTAACAGAATTAGTCCACTCTAAAAACTTAAATACTTCTTCTTTTGTATCAATATAATTCTTTATTAGATTGCATCTAAATTGTATTTGATGTGGATGTGTTTGTAAATCAGCAGCCCAACGTATTTCCTCATCTGTCGGAGTTTTACACTTAAATACATCATCATTTTTTTCTTGATCATAGTGATGTCTTGATAATTGAATATAGTGATAATGTTTGTAAATTGGATCCTCAAATAATTGCTTCCAACGAAATCCGTCAGTATTCATACTTAATTCAGCATCAGGTGCATATTGTAAAGACATGTTGGTTATATCAACAAAGTTTTTCCAATATAAAGTTGGCTCACCACCAGAGACAGCAACCTTTCTTATTTTAATTTTAGAAGTAATTTCTTGAAATACCTCTTCTAATCTTTTTAGTGATAATTTATTTGCATCATCTGCATAAGTACAAAATTGACACTTTGCATTGCAAAATTTAGTTCTTATATAAAAGTTTACATAAGGTTCTTCAACTTCTTGTGCTTCTTGACCAAAAAGATGACAATTATGAGTTTTTAACTCTATTTCTTTACCGAATAATTCAATATATTTCTTCATAACATAAAAAAAGATAGGAGTAAATCCTATCTATTATTTTATTTAATTTTTATGGAAAGTTTTAGTCAACGTCTATTTTACCGATGTATTCATTATCTATCTTCATAAGATTAGCAGGAACTTTTTTCAACATAGATATATATGATCTTAATTCTTGAATATATCTTTCATCTTTTGTTTCTAAAGCTTTATTATATATCTCTTCAACCTCATTTATATGTTTTTTTCTAGATCTCTCAAACTCAAAGAATAAATCACGAACATCAGTTGGTGCTTTGTCAAAAATTCCTTCATTAAAACTTTTTATATGTTTCATTTGTATTAATTATTTTTAATTATTGATGATAAGAGTAGATTTATCACCGTGTGTAAATACATCAAATAATCCACTAGTTTTTACTATATCTAATTCTGTATCACCATAACCCTGCCATCCATCTTTATCTAAATAAACATTCATTTCAGGATCTAACTCCGATAAGTATTGAATAAGATGTTTTACTTTAGGTCTAAGTCTTTCATAGTTAGAATCAGACTCATTAAATTTTCGTAAATGTTTCATTATAATTTATTATTTTTTATAAGGCTCAACTTTTTCAACTTCACATAATGCAGAGTCTTTAACCATAATGATAGATTCATTACCTAATTTTTCTGCTTCTGCTTTAGAACCTTCTTCATCAATGTTAGATGAATCAGTAGTAACGGTCAATAAAAATAAATCTTGACCTGGTTTTTCTAAAAGAGAAGGATCAACAGCTTCTAAATTATCTACATAAAACTCACCTGGATCGTTAAGATCTACAACTGAGTGAGATGTTAGTCTATATAATGTTACAGGTCCTGTTGGTTTTTCTGGAGCCATATCTTCTGAATCTTCTAAATTCTCGTTTAAGAATTGGTTAAATTTTTTAAGTGCCATCTTTTAATAGTATTTTTTTATTATATATTATTATTTTATTCTCATTTTTATTAAGGAAGAACTTTATTTCCTTTTTCTATGAAAAATGTTTCCTTTTTCTATGAAAAATGTCATACTATTATGTCTTGTCTTGAAAATGCTACTAATTATTTAAGTAGAGAGTGGTCAGGTGCTTATCTAACAAGGGTTGAGTATGAAAGTCAGTTACCGTGCGAAAAGTTTCACATCCGTCAACTGCAATAGATGCTGATTGGTTTTGGTCTGGAAATTCGGCTTACACAAAATAATAACAATAGTAATATTAATTTCTTCATATATTTAATAGTTTAATATACAAAGATAATAAAAAAATTAATCTCTATAAAACTTATTAATAGAAAATCTTGCTGAAATAGAATTTGCTATTCTTTCATACGCATCTTTTGGAAATAAATCACGATCTGATTCATAAGCTTTATCTAATGCTTTTTTTATTGCATCAGATAACTCTGATTTTTTAGTTATCATATCAATAAATAATCTCTTAAACTTAATAGCATTTCTTCTATCTGAGAATAAAATATCATAGTAATCTTGAGATTCAAATCCTAAATATGATTGTTCTGGATTAAAATAAGTATTCCAATCTTTATTAGCATTTCTATCCGTTGATGTTAAACCTAAGTCAATTGACATTGAATAAATAACACCATATGAATTTATATAAAGATTATCGCCTAAATTCAAACCTTCAACTCCTTTTAGGGTTTCATCATCAACTGGCATAAATCCTACCCAAATAGGAATACCAACATTATGTTCATATCTATACTTAACATCTTCATCATTTAATATAGAATCAATCTTTTCACCACGATTATAATGTTTACCAATAAATACATATGATGCGTTATCAATAAAAGAATATTCATCAACATCAAAATCTATGTAAAATTTTCCAGTAAAAATTTCATCTATATTAGAATGTATAGAACAATCAAAAGTTCCTCTTTCTGATAATTTATCTCTAAGATCTTTAACTTTTTTATTATGTTCTCTAGATTTAAGCTCTAAAGCCCAATTCTCTAAATTATGTGCCCTGTCATAGTGGTTATAACCCTTTAATTTAACAGCAGCATTTACATACGTAGAAGGATTTAATTCTTCATTAAATAACTTAATATATTTCATGAAATTATATATTATTTATAGGAAACGTTTTTTCACGAATCATTTTCACAAATCTTTCTTTTTTGGAAAGTATTCCAAAGTAAGAAGTAGGATAAGCTACCATCTGAAATCTATTATTTATAATTAATACATGATTTCCATCTTTAGTAAAACATTTAACCTCATAGAATCTACCGGTTGTTATACCATCTGCTGTAACTTGACTTCTTACTAACATAAAAAATTATTTAATAATATTATATTAAATAATTATTATTTAGTTTTCATACATTGGTCCTAAATCTGATCTTCTAATAGTAACCAACTCGCCATCTTTATCTGCAAACGTTAATGGTGCTGAAGAAGCTTCATCTTTAATAACAACTAATCTATCATCCAATTCAACAATTTCACCGTGATGTAATTTATGGTAATTAGGATGTCTAAATTCAACGGAAGCACCTGGCTTAAGTGTTGCGTGAGACTCAAACAAAGAAAATGAAATTATATTTTTCATATTTCTACTTCTTCTGCATTCCTATCCTCCCAACAATCTTTGCAATATTCAGCAAGATCTTTAGGAACTTCATTTTTACCACAAGCTTCAATACAAGCATCATGATATTGTGAGAAAGATGTAAAACTATTAGGATCAATATTTTTATCTAAGTGATCGTAAATATCTTGATTAGACTCGTTAAAGCTAAAGCTTTCAAATGTTTTAATATATTTCATATCAAAAAATATTTTTTATTATATATTAAAAAACAAAATTACTTTTTAGTCTATAAATATTGAATAAAAAACTAATTTATTATGGAAAAACATAGCTTATTGAATGAGTTCCCAGAATTTTCTGAGAAAATTCATAAAATGAAAATCGAAAATGCACATTTTAGAAAACTATTTGACGAATATCACAAAATAGAACATGAGGTTCACAGAATAAAAACTGGTGCAGAGAATACATCTGACGAGGTATTAAACCAATTAAAAATAAAACTTTTACAACATAAAGATAATTTATATCAAATGTTAGCAAATTAAGAAAAAGACCACTTTTTAGGTGGTCTTTTTTATATATAATCAATATGAGAATAAAACTATTTGAAGAGTTTTCTAATCAGGAATTGGACAGCTTAGGTTATGAAATCAGATCAAGATGTATTTGGTTAGAAGATGAAGGTTTTGATATAGAAGTAGCAAAAGTCAAAGAAAGCTTACACCCAGTTCTAAGAATAAAAATCAGCAAAGGAGAACCATTTGACGTTCTTGATATTGATGTTTATGTTAAAACAATAGCTGACTATCTTAGAAGAAACTACGAAGATGTTAAAATAAATTATGTTATAGATAACAAAGTATATGATCCAATATTATATGGTTATTTTACAATAAGTAAAGACACAACCTGTAAATCATTATTTTATATGAGGTGCAAATTAGGAAAATTAAAAAATACCTAAAAACTTCTTTTTCTCAGGTTCTGTCGATTCTAATAAAGATTCAATTTTCTTATCACGCTTATATTGCTTACTAATCTTATCCAAAATAATACCTAACGGACTAGAAACTTTATTAGCTAAAAATATATGTTGAGACTTATCAAATACAGCTTGTTCTAACTGAGCAATATTCTTTGCTTGATTTGAAGAATAAACTTCATATCCACCACTTATCTCTTTATGATGAATAATAATACATTGCTTTCTATCTAAATTACCAGAATTATCAAGATGTATAGGCATAGTTACTCTAGCTTCGGCATCTTCTAACGTAGTCTCTAAGTAATAAGTATTTTCTCTATTACCTACGTGTCCATTACAATAAGACCAAATGATTTCTCCTGACTCAGTCGAGTCAATTAAATAATCTACGATTTGTTTTAATTGTTCATCCATAAATACAAATTTATGGAATTTATATAATAAAAATTATATTAGTTGAACAATTATTTTTTTCTCGATTTTTTACATTCATCACAATACCACATAGTTGAATCGTTTTTATCAGTGCGAACATAGTGAAACCATTCACAATAACATTCCCAACCAAACCATTTGATGAATAAATCTTTCATATAAATTTAGGTCTTATTTTTATCCTATATATACGCGTTTTTTTACGAAAATCGCTATTTTTGTAAAAAACTTTTATTATTTATAAAATAAAATTATTATGCAAGATAAATGTGAATTATGCGGATGTGATTACTCAGAATTAAACTTCCATCACCTTATACCAAAAACACTTCATTCATCTAAAAAATTTGGAAAATTATATAAAAAAGATTATATGAAATCTAATGGAATTTGGATATGTAAGTCTGATTGTCACCGCCAAATACACAGATTCATATCTGAAAAAGATATGGGGTTGTATTACTATACCTTAGATTTCCTTAAACAACATGAAGAGGTCAAAAAATATTTAGAATGGAGGATTAAAAGGTTATGATAGAAGTAATAAATGATGTAGTTAGTAGTGTGGAAAAATATGGTGAATCGGATGAACATATAATCTCAATATGTAGAGAAATGTTTCTAACTTATATGTGGGAATTTGATGATGAAAAGACGAGAAATGAAATGAAATCAAAAGCTCAACAAATTATAAATAATGATCCTACTATAAAAATGAACATAAGATAAAGAAAATTAGATGAATTAGGTATATAATATATAATATATACCTTATGAAATATTTAAGATTATTTGAAAGTGTAAATTCTTACGAAGAAGTAGAATCATTAGAAGCAGAAGTTTATGAGTTTGTTAGTAATCGACTAGCTTACCTTATTGATGAAGGATTTTAGATAGACACACTAATTATAGAAAGAGATAATTATTACGCAGTTAGAGTTGCTATTTCAGAATTAAATATGAAGTGTTTTTATTGGAATGATGTAAAGATGTACTTTCCTAACTTTCTGAGAGAACTTACTGAATACTATGAAGTAGATAGACCAGAGAGAGATTCAAAAGTGCCCTCTATAAAAAAATCAGATATTTTATTTATAACACCAGCATATGGTATAAGATTTACAATAAAAGAATTATTAAAAGAGCAAGATACTTCACTTACATTTAAGATACAAACAATTAGACTTGAAATAAAAGCAAAAAAAATATTATGATATATTTAAGAAAGTTTAATGAAAGCATAGAAAATATAGAATCTATATGTCAAAAGTATGGTATAAATAACTATACCATTAATGAAGATGGCTCTATTGATGTTGATGGAAATGTTAATTTAAAAAATAAAAAATTAACTAAATTACCACTAAAATTTAAAAATATTGCTGGTTCTTTTGATTGTACATATAATAAATTAACCACATTAGAAGGTGCTCCTAAATCGGTTGGTAGTAGTTTTTATTGTTCAGATAATAAGTTAACCACATTAGAAGGAGTTCCTAAATCAGTTGGTTGTAATTTTGATTGTTCATATAATAAATTAACTACATTGGAAGGGGCTCTGCAATCAGTCGGTGGTAATTTTTATTGTGATAATAATAAATTAACAAGTTTGAAAGGAGCTCCTAAATTAGTTGGAGATGGTTTTTATTGTGATAATAATCAATTAATCACATTAGAAGGTGCTCCACAATCAGTTGGTTCTTTTGATTGTTCAAATAATCAATTAACCACATTAGAAGGATCTCCTAAATCAGTTGGTGGTTATTTTGATTGTAATAATAATCAATTAGTTAATCTTGAGTTTACTCCATCGTGTATATCTTTATATTGTTTTGATAATCCAATACATAAATGGTGGTCTAAAATTGATATTGATAAATTAGAAGCTTTTATAGATTTAGGTATTGATTCTAGAGATCCAGACTTTATGAATCAAGAAAAAATAGATTTGTTAGAATAAGTTTTTAATAATCTCAATATGTAGAGAAATGTTTCTACTTATGTAAGAATTTTATGATGAAAAAACAAGAAACAGAATGAAATCAGTTCAGCAAACTGCAAAATAGATTGGATAAAAAGTGGTAACAAAATTCAAAACTAAAAGTTTCTATTTTAGATAAAAAATTTAGAAAGACCAGAAGTACCTTCTGTAAAAAATCAGATATTTTATCTTGTGATTTATTATAAAGCATTACTAATTGATATACTACCTGATTTCTCTTCTAAAATAACTAAAATAAAAATAGATTTGAAATAAAAATAGGAAGTTTTAAATATTATTTTTATTTTTATATAAAATTTATATATAATGTTTTACGTAGTACAAGAAAATGTTTTCCGAGAAGAAAACTATAATAAAATTTTTGAGACTTTAACCAAATTAAAGCTACCTTATGAAATCGTTAAAATTAACGAGAAAGGTGAGCTTAGCGATCTCATGGTTAAACGTAAAGACATATTTGTTTTTGGTTCTGTTAGAGCTGCTAGATTAGCAACTAATATGGATTGGAAACCTGGATCTTTCTATGGTGGTAACCACGACTTTACTATCTATAAAGATCACTACAAAGAAAACTTACTAAATTATAAGAGTAAATTACAAGATATATCTGATCCTATTTTCTTTGATGGTAAAACTAAGTTTATTCGACCAAGTAAAGACTCTAAAGTTTTTAATGGTGGAGTATTTACACAAATCAAATGGGAAGATACAATAGAAAGAGTTAAAGAAAAATACTTAGGAGTGATACCACCTGTAAATATACAAGTTGCAGAACCAATTAAGATTTACAAAGAAGCAAGAGTTTGGATTATTGGTGGTAAAGTTATTACTTCTTCTTGGTATAAATTCAACGAGAATGTTGTTTGGTCTGAAAATGTTGATCCGGAAGGATTAGAGTTTGCTCAAAAAATGTCTGATATATATCAAGTAGCAAAAGCTTTTGTAATGGATATTTGTTTAACACCAGATGGTTGGAAAATTGTTGAAATAAATTGTATCAACTGCGCAGGATTTTACAAAGGTGATTTACAAAAAATTGTTATGGCTCTTGAAGATTTATTTAATCCAGCAGTAAATGAACGTGGTGGTGTTTGGAATGGTAGTTGCTTTATTTATTGCTAATTTGATCTTCTCCAACCTTGCGAGGATCTTGCATCTAAAATCCATTCGGTATTACTTCCTCTTCCTGAGGTACTTTTTAATCGAAGTACTTCAGGATTTCTTTTCCTCATTGCAGAAGAAAAAGGTAAGTTAGAACCAAACGACTTAATAAAATTAAGTGTCTTTCTACCAAAAGATGCTTCCGGTTTAACATTAGGAATGTCTAAAAAGTCAGTAAATTCAGAATGATTTGTTAAGATACCTTTCTTTATTAAATAATACCCAAATGTATCCATATAGGGATAATTACCATAATCTTTAGCTTTAATCTTGACTGATAAAAGATCAGGGTTATCAAAGGTATAATCTTGGTAATTATTATCTTTAGCCCATTTCTTAAAAATTTTAATAGCAGCATCATTATTAGTATAGATTCTGTCCATATATAAACTACCATCAGTTAAAGTCCATAAAAGGGCTCTACCTATTATCTTTTTACCTAACTTACCAGAGTCTTTTTTATCTCCAGTTAAAACTAACATTTTACAAACATCTGGATTATCAGTATAAATACTAAGATAACTTTGACAATGCTTACCTCTCATACAAGAAGCGCCTAAATGACCTTTTTTAGTTTCGTAAGTATCTTCATTGTAGTAGTATTTAATATCTTCTCCTGAAACAATATGAAAGTTTTTGTGAGCATCACGATTAAATATAAATATAGACTTATAATAATTGACAAATTTTTCAATGGTTGAATTATTAAATCTATTATATCCAAATTCTTGCATAGTTTTATTGATAAATCTTCCTAATCGAACTTCACTAAAATTTTTAGGTAATTTTGGAGTAAAAGGTTTTTGATTAACACTCTCAATTCTTTTATGTAAAAGTATATGCTTTTTCTTTTCTTCATACTTTATATCTCTTGCTCTTGTCATTGGATAACTTTTTGCCTCATTCTTATTACCTTCTTCATTTAACTGCAGTAGAAAAATATAATGTTCCCAACCTTCTAATGTTTCCAGCAACTTAAAAGAGTTTTTATATTTTTGAATATCATCTTGTTTAATATAGTCTAATCCCAATAAACTCTTACTCTTTGACATTGGTAGATAACCTTGAATATGTTTTATATCAAACATATAATCATAGTCAACTTGAACATCATCATAGTTAATTCTATTATCCATTATATATTTTACCAAACCATTATCAGCAACATTTACATAGTTTTGTGATAAGTTAGAATCTTTACCACAAACATGTTGCAAAAAAGCAGCCAAGTCAGCAACATCATATTCTCTATCATAATTAGCTTCATCTCTAATCGAATTTAATATGGAATTAAAATCATCACTAAAGTAAATTATAGACTCAGCTATTAGATTATATTTGCTAAAATTATTTATTCTTTTCATGGATTAATCTCTGTATATTTTCCTTGTCCTCTATCAAAATGTTCAATAACTTTATAAGGATCAAAACTATTTTTGTAGATAAAGCAAATAGTTACAATAGAGCCATTAGAGTTAATATATTTTTGACCAAAGTATTTGAGATTATACTCAGGACAATACTTTTTAATATCCTTTAAGAAATTAAAACTTCCTTTTGCTCTTTTGTTAAGTTTCTCAACCGATGTTTTTTCTCTATCAACGTTGATATGATGTATAATCACACATTCAGGACTATGCTCTTTTAGAAAATCATAAGTAGCGGCCGTAACTATGGATAAAACTTTATTAGCACCAATCGCAAGTAAGTCAAAATTATATCCAGACTTAAACTCTCTTTCATACATACTTGGAAACCTTTCTTCTAATACTTGGTCAAAAGTAACACTCATAGGTCTTTCATCAATCTCAAATGAATATTGATAACCCCAACTTGTTTTTTCTTTTTGCCACTCTACAGACTTTGGTTCAAATGTTAACTCTTCATAAGTTTTAATATATAACATATTGTATATATTAAAATTATTTACTATATTTG